>Ga0193956_1000632_pt1 | contig 15440 bp, 13 predicted proteins | sample BB_7_MG_FD_140358 | JGI IMG/M metagenome (GOLD analysis project Ga0193956, IMG submission 140358) | Microbial mat bacterial communities from the Broadkill River, Lewes, Delaware, United States - BB_7_MG | ecosystem: Environmental > Aquatic > Freshwater > River > Microbial mats | place: USA...
CTCATCATCATCCATGCTGTATCACCTGTGTCTAATACATCCTCGGCTAGTGCCATTGTCGGTAATAGCATTAATGCTATTGTTAACCACTTCTTCATCTTCGAATCCTTTTTTTAAGTAAGTATGAAAGTATTATAGCAAATAGTATTTTATTATTTGAACAACTAGATGATTATTTTTTATACAGTTAAGCATTTAAGACAATACTCTATTTATTTGCTATAATCATAAAAATAAATATTGGAGAATAACTTGCCAGAAACTGACATTTTAACACTTATAATTCGTACATTGGTATTTTTAGGTGTTGCGGGACTTTTTTTATTTGTACTTACTAGAAAAAAGGATAAATGATATGGTTTTATTTAACCATATCATCAAGATGTTTAAATAGCTCATTAGAAGATTTTTCTGCTTGTTTAAACATTTCTATAATTTCATCAGAATTTATGTTGTCTGGATCTTTTAGTACATTCATAACTTTTAAAACATTATCATGAACTGACTTATGAGGAGCAGCCATATCAATAAAATGTTGATTAGAACCAAAGTCAACTTTTCCCTCACTCTCATACCACTTACCAAATCTACACTCTTTATGGTTTCCTAATGAAGGATTACTTTTGCCTGAGAATGCTGCAGAATAAGCTGTACTTTTAAAGATCATATGATCTAGTTTAGACATATTTGCTAAGAATTCATTTGCTATTACAGAGTTATCTTTTTTAATTTTTTCAGCATTAGCAACTAATTGATTTAACGTATCTTTAAACGTATCTAGTTTTTCATGTGAATCATGTGTATAACTTTCTATTTTTTCACTGTTTTCACTCATGTTCATAGAGTTTTGTTTTAAAACACTTATGTTTGCTTCAACTTCACTAGTTGCTTTTTGAGTTCTTTCTGCTAGCTTTCTAACTTCATCTGCAACAACAGCAAACCCACGACCATGTTCGCCTGCACGTGCAGCTTCTATTGCAGCATTAAGTGCTAATAGGTTTGTTTGATCAGATATATCTTTAATAAGTGAAATAACACTAAAGATCTCTTCAACATTTGTATTTAAATGTTCAGAAGATTCACGAGAGTCATCTGTCATTTGAGTAATATTTGAAATTGTTTCAATTATATCGTTAGTTGATTTAGTAACTTTTTCAATTACTTCAGAAGTTGATTCATTTAGTTTATTTACATCATCAACACTTGATATATTACTTTGCATAGAACTTCTTAAATTAGTAGCATTCTCAATACTTCCATCGATCATACTAGAAGATAGTGCCAAATTAAGACGATTTTTATCTAAACTTTTTTCTATATCTTTTTTCGACTCTTCTGCTACTTTTGCTTGTGTTTCAGCTTCATGTGCTATCGATTGAACCTTATCTAAAAATGTATTGAAACTTTTACTAGCTTTACCTATCTCATCATTAGTAGTTACAGGAAGTCTTTTAGAAAGGTCTGCTTCACCTTGAGAGAGTTCATTTGCTATGTTTTCTAACCCTTTAAGTGGTCCAGAGACACCTTTGTTAATCACTAATATTAAAAACAGTAGTATAAAAGCATCTACAGCTAACATGATATATACTTGTCTTAGAAGTGAATCTTCACTTTTTAAAACCATATGCTCAACTTTAGCTATTGTTTCACCTATAACTGCATACCCTACTACTTTTCCAGAAAAGTCTTTTATAGGTTCTGATACTATAAAGTATTTATGATCCATCTGGTAATTTTTAGTATCTGCTAAGTTAAAGTTCTTTAAATCATTAAAAAAATCTTTGTTTACATTGCTTTCTTTAACTGCTAGTACATATTTTCCGACTTTAGGAGCCTTTTCCAATGCAGTTGCAGTTGAAAGAAATTCATCTTTCATAACAATAGCCATCTCGTAGCCGTATTTTTTTCTAGCACTTTTAATAACTGAGTTTAATCCCTGCATAAATTCTACAGAACCTAAATACTCACCATTGTCTATAACAGGTGATAAACCACGAAGTACTAAACCTGCACGACCAAGTTCTATATCTACGATTGGCTTTTTAGTCTCTTTGATCTGAACAACAGTTTGTCTAAAACCGCTTAGATCATCCCCATACTTTTCAGGCTTCCATGCTCTTAAAAAACTATGTATATTTTTATCATGTATATGAACTTTTATATTTTTATAGTTTGTTGATTCTTTAAATTCTTTTGAAAGTGAACTTATTCCCTTTATAGCTATATCTCTGTTATTTTCTTTTAAAGAACGGATGACATTATAGTTTTTAGAGATATTAATAGCATTTGTTAAACCTACATTTTTCTTACCAGCCATGGAATTATTATAAACTAGCCTAAGTGATTTCTTTTCACTTTGATATACATCTTTCTTCATTGCATCAATTGAATAAAAGTAATTACCTAAAATAATAACAAAACCTATTATTATAGATGCGATCAATGGTACATGTATTTTTTTACTTATAGACATGTTAGAAAACATTATAAACCCCTTACGATATATTTAGACACTATAACAGTAATTTGCATAAATTTTTTTTAATTATAAATAAGTTACTGTCAATTCTTTTATTTTTTTGTAAATTTTTTCAAAATCACTAGAATACACCCTATTTTGACCAATTGCTGTTATAAAGTTTGTATCTCTTTCCCAACGTGGAACAAGGTGCATATGGATATGTTCTGCTATCCCTGCACCACCAGCACGACCTAAGTTCATACCTATATTTACACCTTGTGCGCCAAAGCCTTCTTTTAAAAGTCTTACGCACTTTTGAGCTAAAGAACTCATGTGGAGCCAACACTCAGGATCTAACTCCTCAAGTTTATCAGTATGCATATGTGGAATGATCATAAAATGACCCGGAGTGTACGGGTAACGGTTCATAACTATAAAACAGTGCTCGTCTCTATAAAGCACATGCATCTCTTCATCATCTTTTTCATGTGTGCTAATATGACAAAATACACACCCTTCAATTTTATCATTTGTTATATACTCTTCACGCCATGGTGCGTATAAAATATCTTCCAATTTTTTCTCCAATCATTAAGATCATATTGCTTAAAAGAAGCAAAGCTTTTATTCTGTACTTTGAAATGGCATAGAACACGCAAATTCCCTAAAAAGCATAAGCGGAGTAAAAAGAATTCACTTCTTTTTACTAGACTAATTAAATAAACGCAAATACTAAATCTGGAAATATTATAACCAAACCAAGTGCAAGAAGTTGTAAAAGTATAAAAGGGACAATACCCTTATATATCTCTAAAGTTTTTATAGCATTACCAGCAGCACCTTTTAAGAAAAAAAGTGAAAGCCCAAATGGTGGAGTTAAAAAAGATGTTTGAAGATTTAGCGCTATTAAAACAGCAAACCATACAGGATCAATTCCAAAGGCATTCATAACAGGTACTAAGATGGGAACTATTATAAAACTTATCTCTATAAAATCTATAAAAAAACCAAGTATAAATATACTGATCATTGCTATTGCTATAAACATCCACACATCTGCTATGTCGTTAGTAAAAAACTCTAAAACCATATCCGTTCCACCTAGTTCATTAAACACAAGCGAAAAAGCCGTAGCACCTATTAGGATCATAAAGATCATACCACTTAGTTTTACAGTTTCTAATGAAGCATACTTTAACATCTCAAAATCAAGTGTTCTGTTTAGTTTTGAGAGTAAAACTGCACCTATTACTCCAAAAGCAGCTGACTCTGTAGGAGAAGCTATACCTGCAAATATACTTCCTAAAACAGCAAACATCAACAATAGTGGTGGGATTATTGCTATGACTATCTCTTTTAAACTTACATCTTTTACATTGTTATATACAGGTGCAACTTCAGGCTTAAAATACGAATATATAAGTATGTAAAGGATATATAAACCAACCAATAAAAGTCCCGGTAAAAGTGCACCCATAAACAACTCACCTACACTTACACTTATAACATCACCAAGTATGATCAATATGATCGAGGGAGGAATGATCAAACCAAGCGTTCCAGATGAAGCTATAGTCCCAGATGCCAGTGACTTATCATATCCAGCTTTTAACATTAAAGGAAGTGCTATAACGCTCATCATAACAACACTCGCAGATGCGATCCCTGTAGATGCAGCTAGCATTGCACCAACCAAGACTACACTGATAGCCAAACCACCCCTTACGTTTTTAAAAAGTGCACTCATAGAGATTAAAAGATTTTCTGCCATTTTTGATCTCTCTAAAACTAATCCCATAGCTATAAAAAGAGGAACTGCCATAAGTGTTGAGTTTGACATAATTCCAAATATCCTAAATGGTAATACAGAAAAAACCTCAAGACCTAAATCAGGTACAAAAAAAGCAAACATAATTGCCACGGTTCCAAAAACAAAAGCTACTGGAATACCTACAAGTAAAAAGAACAATGCAGTTAAAAACATAAGTGCAGAGATCATATGTCTGACTCTTTAAGTATGTCGGAGATTGCTTGAAGTATCAAAAACATAAAAGAAAGTGGAAGAAGTGACTTTACTAAAAACCTATATTCCAAGCCTCCTGGATTTGAAGAGACCTCATTTTGTTCATAAGAAAGAAGTACAAAATCTACACTGATGTAAATAATCAAAATAGAAAAAGGTATAATAAAAAAAATAGAAGATATTATATTTATGATTTTTTTTACTTTCTTAGAATATGATGCATAAAATATATCTACCCGAACATGGGAGCTATGCTTTAAAGTATATGCAATACCAAAAAGTATGATCACATCAAAAAGATGCCACTCTAACTCCTGAAGAGCAATAGAACCAGATGAAAAAATATATCTAACAGTTGCATCATAAACAACAAGTAAAACTAAAACAACTAATACTAAAGCTGTAAAGTAACCTAAATATTTTGTTGTTTTATCAATAAACTGCATTTAAAACCTAAATAAAACTCGGTGCATCGTTTGCAAAAAGAATGATATCTCCACTTTTTGTTTGGGAAGCCAAAATATCAGTTAATTTTGATTTATCATGTAAAATTGTCTTTTGTTTAACATGAATATTTTGATCAAAAAGTTTAGAGTTTAATTTTCCTGTAACTATAACTATGTCAAAGACCTCATTTATATCTTTACATAGTTGTAGATTTAACTCTTCACTACTCTCAATAAGTCCTGGTGTAACTATAACCTTATTTCCATCTTTGTGAAGTGAACAAAGTCTGATTGATTCAAGCATTCCGTCTATATTTCCATTATATCCATCATCAAGTATTATTTTACCACCAGCTTTAATAAGCTCAAGTCTATGGTTTATTGGCTTTAATTCACTAACAGCTTTTTTAATCTCTTCATCACTCATACCATACTCACTAGCAACTTTCATAGATACTTCTATATTTATAGCTTGAAACGCCCCTAAAACATCTGTATGGTAATGTTCACCTTTATAAGTAAAGTCAGTACCCTCAAGAGTAGCATCCAAGTCTTTTATATCATTTCCAAAAAATTCAACCTTCTCATGTGGTTCATTTGTTACATTTTTATATACAAAAGCTTTTTTTAGCTTTGGAGACTGGATGATCTCTAATTTTGTTCTTACTATATTTTCTAAAGTTTTAAAATACTCAATATGAGCAAGCCCTACTTTACCTACAACAACAGTTTGTGGATTTAAAAAAGTAGTAATCTCATATATATCACCTCTTTCTCTAGCCCCAGCTTCACATATAAAAATTTCCGTATCTTCTGGTAGTGAATGGTTTACATCACTTATGATCCCACCAATAGTATTTATACTTCTTGGAGTTGAGTAAACTTTATACTTTTTACTTAACATCTGAGTAATAAAATTTTTTATACTTGTTTTTCCATAACTTCCAGTAATAGCTATAATTTGCAAGTTCTTCATTGACTCTAGTTTTGCTGCTGCTTGTTTTTTAAACGCTAAAAAAAGATACTTTTCAATAGCATAACTACCAATATATGCTAATGCCAATGGAAGAAAAACTCCATATGTCCCACATACATCTTTGACCGTACAGATCACATTTTGAAAAAGAGTTAAAAATACTAAAAGAATTAAAAAACGTTTAACACGCCAAGTCAAAACTAATTTTTTATCTAACTTTTTGTGCCAAATAAATATAGCAGGTAAAACTGCAAAATAAAAAAATATTAGAAAAAATATACCAGTTGTGTAGTAAGCTATAAATGGTACTATAAAATAAAAAAGATGCCAATGTGGTTTATGGTGCTTTAAAACTACACGTGAAAGTTTATAGTTGTACCATTGAAGGTTTGTAATCAAGTACCAGCCTAGTGCTGTAACAAAAAGAACATTTGTTACAAACATAGCTAGAGTTTCATAAGTTTGCATCTATTTATTCTCCAGTGTACTTAAAAATGTATGTTCAATTTTTTTAGATATTTCCTCTGCGTGTTCCATAAAAAAATAATGTTCACCTTTATAAACTTCAAGTTCACTATTTTTTATTAATTCTTTTATTTTATGTGCAGACTTTAATGGTGTAGCATGGTCTTCCTCACCCCAACAGATCAAAGCTTTGCCATTATAATTTTCAAAGTTATATGTAAAATCTTCATCTACGACATTTTTAAAAGTTTCATACATAGGTTCGCTTAGCTCTTTTGCATCTTCTGACACAAAACGTGATCGAAGTTTTGATAAACCTAAAGTTTTTAAAGTCTTATAAATATATATTTTTGCTTTAACTTTAAATGACTTTGGCCATATGATCCCAGCACTAGATAATAACACTAAAACTGAAGGATTTAATAAAGTAGCTACTTTTCCACCAAAAGAGTGCCCAACCATAATATCTCTTTGAACATTCAAATGAACCATAAAGTACTCTAATATTTGAGCATAGTCAGCAGTAGTTAGAACTTGATTACATGTACTTTTTCCAAAACCAGGAAGGTCTATGTATATATGGCGAAAACTATCTAGGTATTTTGAAAAAGAATTTTTCATTAGTGCTTTATTACTTCCCCAACCATGTAAAACTACTAAGTCGACTTTAGCTTCAGGGTTTATTATTTCATAGCTTATATCTATAGTTTGTTGTTTATACTGTATAGACTTTATGGCCATTATTTACCTTTAGCACTATTTATAGAGTGTATATACTCATAATTAATTTTTACCCTTTTGGAGTGTGGTAAAGAGTTTGAAAGCTTCTCTATAGCACTTTTAAAGTCATCAAAAAGATAGTTTGCCATACTTCCAGGAATTGGATTAATCTCGTTTAAATAAACCTCATCATTTATAACAAAAAAATCACATCTGATCAAAGCACCTTCAAACATACCTGTATATATTTTAGAAAAATTTTGTTTAAGCTTATTTTCCAACTCATCTGATATATCAGCTTTTAAAACTTGTGAAGATCGTGCAAAGTCCATATATTTTTTTTCAAAATCTAAAAACTTATTTTTTTGAGGTTCTTCAACTATTGAAAAGTTAATCTCACCGTTAGACATATACCCAGCTAAGTTATACTCTTTTACATTTTCTATAAATGGTTCAACTACTACACTTTTGTCATATTCATACGCTGAATCTAAAGCATAATCAAGTTCACTCTCTTGACTTACAATATTTATACCTATAGAGCTTCCAAGTCTCGCAGGTTTTATAATAAACGGGTAGTCAATGTTTACATCTTTTTGCTCTGTTGATTCTAGAACATCATAATTTAAACTTTTTACTCCTCTTGATTTACAAAGATACTTTGTATATCTTTTATCATATGAAAATACACTTGCATTTACACGAGGACCTATATATTTTATTGAGTAAAAGTCTAGTAGTGCGGCTATTGTCCCATCTTCACCATCAGCCCCATGTATAAGGTTTAAAACTACACCATTATGTTCTTTTGAACCTATCATCTTTTTTTGAGAAAAACCACCTTTGATTAGGTTGAGAATTGGCATTTTTTTATGACTTGAGCTTGAAAAAGTTTTAGCTTTCATATCCTTTTGATCAATTGCATAAAATGTATGGTCTTGATCACAAAAAACAAAACTTAGATCAAATCCTTCCAACTTCTCTTTTAGTGTTATAGCTGAGACAATACTAATCTCATGCTCAAAACTAGCACCACCAAATAATATTATTAATTTCAATATTTATATCCTTAACTTATAAAAGTACTTTTATATTCTTCTTCATTCCAACCAACCATAGCTGTATCGTTATACTCTATAACTGGTCTTTTAAAAAGCATATTCTCTTTGCATAACCATTCACGTTTTCCATCTGCATCAAGATTTAATTCTTTTAATTTTAGATTTCTATACTTTGTACCTTTTGAATTAAAAAGTTTTTCTATATCTATATGTTTTAACCATTCATCAACTTTGTCACATCCAACTGTAGTCTTCTTAAAATCAATAAATTCTACTTCAATACCATTGTCTTTAAAAAACTTTCTTGCATTTCTAACACTGCCACAAGTTGTAATTCCATACACTTTTATCATATAAATCTCCAAAATTTAAAAAATGTATTATATCATTTTTAGTTTATAGCTAAATTGTTTGTAGTAACTTGAGTGCTTCTTTTACAAGCGATGCTGTATCATCTGCGCTACAAGAACTAAGAACTTTTGAAATTTTATCTTTTTTAAATCCAAGTGATTCTAATGCTTCTGTGGCTTGAGAGTATGATGCATTTTGCTGTTCGTTTGAGCCGTTTTGCAGTAGTTCTTCATCAAAACCTGCTAGTTCTACTAAAATGCGCCCTGCACTCTTTGGACCAATGCCTGGTACTTTTTTTACACCGTTTAAGTCTTTATTGTTGATCACTGTAGCAAATTGAGATGGTGTATATGTAGAACAAATAGCCATAGCCACCTTTGGTCCTACTCCATTTATTTTTATAAGTCTTTCAAAAAGTTTTTTCTCACTTTTTTCTATAAAACCATATAAAAGCTGTGCATCTTCACGAACTATATGTGTTGTATGAAGCTTAACGCTATCACCATTTAATGCTGAAAAACTTTGAAGTGATATGAAAACCTCATACACTACACCATTTACATCTACATGTACAAAACTCGGTTCTTTATATTCTATATTTCCGCTTAATCCTGCTATCATTCTCTACTTTTCTTATGTTTTTTACATCTCTTTAAATACTTTAACTTCATACTCATCATCTTCATTTTGAGCAAGTCCAAATATCTTATCCTCAGAACCCTCTTTTGGTTCATACACTATCTCGATTGGTGGGTCTACAAGCTTAAATACTAGCTTATTATATCCCGTCCATCTATCATGGTTTATTATTCTTGCATTCATTATATTATCTTGGAAAGATGCTGTTTGCGTAGTAAGTAGTGTTAATTTATCCTGCTTAACCGCATACTCCTTTTCTATACTCTCAAGATGTTTTTCCACTTTTAAAAACTGTTTATATTTTTCTACAAATGAATTTGGCATCTTAATACCATTCTTTTTATAATGAATTAGACGTTTCTTTAGCTCTTTAAAAGAACCTGTATTCTTTTTGATTGTATCTCTATATTTTTCAATCTCTTTTTTTATATCACGAACAGCTACTTCTAAATCTTTGATCTCTTGTTCATGTGATTCTTTACTTTGTCTAGCATCTTTTTTTGTAAGTGCATCTATTGTAAATATATTTTCTTCACCTTGAAGCTTTTTAATCTCAATAAGCTTATGAGAAGTGGCTTTAACATAAGAGCCACATATCTCTATTTTAACTTCTTTGCCTCGTATATCACCACCAACTGCTTGAGTTACTTCGACATAATCACCATCAACTATACCATGTTCAAGTCTTGATATATGTATGTTTTTACCATAAGCTTTTCCTTTATGAACACTTATGTCAACATCATTAGCTCTAACCAAAGAAGTTTTATGAGTTTGCCCACCAATAGAAGCTTTTTTAGCATTCACAGTTGAGTTTGGACCTACATTTCCATCTATGTCTATCTCAGTAACTTCAACCTCCATGCCGGCACCAACTGCATCTTTTTCAAAGTCTCCCTCCACAACATTCATATTTACTTCTGAGTCAAGACCAGCTTTTATAGAACCAGTTGTTTTAAAACTAACTTCTCCAACTTCTAAATCTGTTTGTATAGAGTAAGTATTGTCTTCAAAGATTATGTAGCCATTATCTTTAGCTATATATTTTATACTATCTTTTTCATCTTTTTTTTCTATAGTATCATCTATACTAAACTCTGGTTCATTTGTTACTGTTGGTTCAGGAGCTGCTAAATACTCTCCTCTACAGTTTCTTCCAGGTGTACCTTTTTTTGGCTTTATATATTCTATGAGAACATCATCTTTAAAAACACTTTTAATAAACCCACGTTTTTTATAGTCTATTTTGTCATTCTCATCAATATCTTCTTTAGCTTCATAATGAAGTATAAGTTCATCATTTATAGTTGGAACAGGTTCAATTCCCTCAGCTACCAATATAGTTTCATTTTTTTCGTATACTAAATTTTCTTCAACTTTTACTTTTGAAGAGAGTCTTTTTGTGACATCACGAAGCATCTCATCAAAAATATTTATAAGCATACCTGCACGAACTTTTTTGTTGTTTATAAGCATTGTTAATTCTTGCTCAAAACCTTTAAAATATTCAAGTACAGATCCCTCTCTAATACTTAAATAAACTTTACTTTTCGTAGCATTTGCACCTATAGCTATTTTAAATTGATCAAACTTATCTTCTTCTGGATTTCTTGTAAATATCTCTATCTCATAGACTTGCTTTATGTGAAACTTTTCACTCATAAGCTGACTTAAATCGTCTAACTCATGTAATTCGTCATTTGAGACTTCTTCCCAATCAGATTCATTTTTACCATCACTTTTGTTTGTAAATGTTTGCATATCTAAAATATTAAAATCTAAACTATTTACATCGACACCATTTGACTCGGCTAAAGACACTAACTCTTTTGCAACATTAGATGTTTTTACAACAGTAGTTCTGATCTTTTTTATTCTGCTTTTTTCTCTTGAGCCAGAGCCAAATAATGCCATTTATCTACCTGATTTTGAAATTCTATAAAACGTAAATGTCTCATTTTAATCATAACTTAGTTAAAATATCGTAAAAATTTGTATTTTATTTAATTATTATACAGAAAGCAACAAAAAAATCAATGTTTAAAGCAATATTTACAAACAGCTTTGGAATTTTATTTTCCAGAATTTTAGGATTTATTAGAGACCTTTTAACTGCATCAGCACTTGGTGCAAATATATATAGTGATATATTTTTTGTCGCTTTCAAACTTCCTAACCTTTTTCGCCGTATATTTGCAGAGGGTGCATTTACACAAGTTTTTATTCCCGCATTTGTAAGATCACTTCATAAAGGTGTATTTTTAGTAAATATATTCTTAATTTTTATAAGCATAATTTTAGTAATTACACTTTTAGTAAACCTCCTTCCTCAGTTAGCCGCAAAAGCAATAGCAGTTGGTTTTGATGATAAAACGATAGAGATGGCAGCTCCATATGTAGCTATAAACTTTTGGTATTTGCCGCTGATATTTGCAGTAACATTTTTAAGCACAATGCTTCAATATAAACATCACTTTGCAACTACGGCATTTTCAACTGCACTACTAAACCTATCTCTTATAGGTGCACTTTTATTATCTCAAGATAAAACTAATGCACAGATAGTTTACTACCTTAGTTACGGTGTAGTAATAGGAGGGTTCTTACAACTTGTTGTACATATGGTCGCAATAAACAAATTAGGATTATTTCCACTTATATACGGTGGTGTAAAATATCTAAAAGTAAAAAGCAGAAAAATAACACATGAGACTAAAAAGTTCAAACGTCAGTTTTTCCCTGCTATTTGGGGAAATTCTACAGCGCAAATATCTGCATTTTTAGATACATTTTTAGCTTCTTTTTTAATAGCTGGATCGATCAGCTACCTTTACTACGCTAACCGTATCTTTCAACTACCACTTGCCCTTTTTGCCATAGCTACATCTGTAGCTATTTTTCCACGTGTTGCAAGATACTTAAAAAACAAAGATGATGAAAAAGCCAGAGAGTACATGAAAAAAGCTTTTTGGTTTTTAGCTGCCATACTAAGTGCAAGCACTATAGGTGGAATAATACTAGCCCACGAGATCACATGGTTGCTGTTTGAGCGTGGTGCATTTAGCGCAGAAGACACTAAAAATACAACACTGGTTTTACAGATGTATATGATAGGTCTTTTGCCATATGGACTTCAAAAACTCTTTTTATTATGGTTGTATTCTAAAGAGTTACAAATGAAAGCGGCAAAAATAGCAACTGTTTCACTCTTAACCTACATAATTTTTGCACTAAGTTTTATTAGCCCTTTTGGTGTAGGTGGACTAGCTCTTGCATCTACACTTAGTGGCTTTGCGAGCTTTTCTCTAACAATCAAAGCATACGGTCTAAAAGAGTTTTTTGATATACTTCGTTCAAAAAACACCATCTACCTTATAGTAGGTGTAATAATATTTACTTTTTTACTTTTAATTTTCAAGGATTTTATCGGTGCTTATATTTGATTCTGTACAAAAAACAAAATTAGAATTTAAACCACAAGTTGAAGGAAAAGCAACTCTCTATGTATGTGGTCCAACTGTTTATGATGATGCTCACTTAGGTCATGCAAAATCTGCTTTAGTTTTTGATCTTCTCTCACGTATTTTAAAAGCAAATGGTTACGATGTAACGTATGCAAGAAATATCACCGACATTGACGATAAGATCATAAACAAAGCAAAAGAAAGAGATTGTGATATAAAAGAGATCACAGACTTTTATACAGAAGCTTTTCATAAAGAAATGGAAGAGATCGGTGTTAAAAGACCAGACCTTGAACCAAAAGCAACTGAGAGTCTGGATGCTATGTATGATCTTATTCAAAAGCTTATTGACAAAGGTCATGCTTATGCTACTACTGATGGCGATGTTTACTTTGATACATCAAGTGACAGTGAATATTTAAGCCTCTCAAAAAGAGTTCAAGAAGATGATGATAGGTCAGCGAGAGTACAAAGCTCAGACCAGAAGAAAAATCCAGCTGACTTTGCACTATGGAAAAATGTAAAGGATGGCTCAGTAACATTTGAAAGCCCTTTTGGTAAAGGTCGCCCTGGTTGGCACTTAGAGTGTTCAGCTATGATAGAGAAACACTTAGCTCATAATGATACTCAAGCAGCTGTTGATATCCATGGAGGTGGAGCAGATCTACTCTTTCCACACCATGAAAATGAAGCTGCTCAAACTAGATGTGCAACGAACCATAAACTGGCAAACTACTGGATGCATAACGGTTTTGTAAATATTGACGGTGAGAAGATGAGTAAGTCTTTAGGAAACAGTTTTTTTCTTAAAGATGCGCTAAAAGAGTATGACGGTGAAGTTCTTCGTTTTTATCTTTTAAGTACGCACTACAGAAGTAACTTTAATTTCAATGAAGAAGATCTCATGTCATCTAAAAAAAGACTTGACAAGATCTACAGACTTAAAAAGCGTCTTTTTGGTTTGGCAGGTAACGATCATGAAACAGAGTTCAAAACAAAACTACTTGAAGTTTTAAGTGACGATCTAAACATATCTTCTGCACTTGCACTGATAGATGAGATGATCACTCAAGCAAATGAAACTCTTGATACTGCAGGAAAACATAAACAACTAAAAAAAGATACTTTGGCTAATTTAGCCTATATAGAAGAAGTTCTTGGATTTGGTGTTAAAAATCCGTATGAGTACTTTCAGTTTGGTGTAGACTCAGATACTAAAGAAAAAATAGATCAACTTATAAAACAAAGAGATGAAGCTAAAAAAGCTAAAGATTTTGAAACATCAGATAAGTTAAGAGATGAGATCCTTAACTTTTGTGTAAACATAATGGATACTCCACAGGGTACTTTTTGGGAAAAAATATAAATAAGGATTAAACTATGAAGAAGATAACATCACTAAGCTTAGGATTTTCATTTTTAATAATGAGTTATACGGGAATAATGCTATACATAGTCCCGCAAGGTAAAGTTGCATACTGGTCCGACTGGCATCTGCTGGGTCTAAGTAAAACTCAGTATGGTGAGATCCATGTAACATCTATGTTTACCATGTTGCTATTTGGTTTTTTACACATCTACTACAACTGGAAGCCAATTGTCAGCTACCTGAAAGATAAAAGTAAAAAAGTATCATTTACTAAAAAAGAGTTTTTAATAGCTCTAGGAATCAATGTCTTTTTTGTTGTTAGTACACTATATGCACTTCAACCTGTTAAATCGTTACTAGACATTGAAGAGAGTATAAAAGATCACTGGGCTAAAGAGTATGGAGAACCACCATACGGTCATGCTGAGGAGAGTAAACTTACTGTTATTTGCCAAAAAGAAAACATAGACTTAGAAATAGCCAAAGAGAGACTAAAAGCTAAAAATATAATTTTTAAAGATCAAGATACAATTTTAGAAATTGCAAGAAAAAATTCTTTAACTCCAAGTGGTGTTTATGCAATCATGAATCCAAGAAGTAAAAATATAGATAAACCTGAGGGTACGCCTACAAACTTAGGTAGAAGAACTTTGGGTGAGTTAAATGATATGGGTAAAATTGAGATAGAAAAAGTGTTAAACTACCTTAAAAAACAAAATGTAGATGCTGACTCAAACACTAAAGTAAAACAAGTAGCTGACAGCCTAGAAACTACTCCTTTAGAGATATATAAAAAAATAAGAAAAAAATAGATGGATATACAAGAAGTAAGAAATATATTAGAAAAGAATTCAAAAGACACAACAGATGAATTTAAACGCCTTTTCCATGGTCGTGGTGGACTTTATGAAGACTGGAAATACTTAACTGTTGACAGTATAGATAGTGTTTTAAGCGTAGCTCTTTATTTTGAAGAACAGAATGAACATGAACTTATAAAAATGCTTGAAGAGTTTACATACGCCTCAGGGTATGAAGTACTAGTAGTTCAACGCCGCTACATTAAAGGTCATCCAAGTGATGTTTTAATAGGTGAACTACCTGAGTTTGTGTATGCAATAGAAAACGGTATGAAATTCAAACTAAATCTTTTATCAAACAGAAACAACGGTTACTTTCCAGATATGAAAAAAGGTCGTAAGTTTGTAATAGAAAATGCAAAAGACAAGTCAGTTCTAAACCTTTTTTCATACACTTGTGCCTTTAGCATAGCTGCAAAAAAAGGTGGGGCTAAAACTGTAAGTAATATAGATATGAGTAAAGGTGCACTAAGTACGGGACGTGATAACCATCACCTAAATGATATAGAAACTCGTGGTGTAAGTTTTTTGCCGTATAACATACTCAAATCATTCTCAAGAATAAAGAAAAAAGGACCATATGATCTGATCATTATAGATCCCCC
>Ga0193956_1000635_pt1 | contig 15362 bp, 4 predicted proteins | sample BB_7_MG_FD_140358 | JGI IMG/M metagenome (GOLD analysis project Ga0193956, IMG submission 140358) | Microbial mat bacterial communities from the Broadkill River, Lewes, Delaware, United States - BB_7_MG | ecosystem: Environmental > Aquatic > Freshwater > River > Microbial mats | place: USA...
AAATGTATTTTTATCGTAAAAATAGAAGAATGTATTTATTTAACAGTCAGGTTAATAAAATAAAAAAGTATGAAATAGATTCTATTTCAGAAATTTTTAGTTTCCCCAAAAAACAAATAAATAGTTTAGGTGCTCTTTTTGAAAGTAAAGATACCATTATAAATTATTATAAAACATTTAAAGATAAAAAAGTAGGTTTGTTTGATGAAAACCTCAACCAACTAATTCTTGCCGAAAACCAAAGTATTTTTCTGTTGGACGATTTTATTTTAGTAAAAAAAGATTATTTATTTGGCATTTATGATAAAAAAGGAAAAAATATTTTGCCAATAGAATACGAAAAAATAATAGTATCTGGCGACTTTTTTATTTTAAGAAAAAACAAAAAATATGGTTTTTCAGACCAAGCAGGAAATATCTTATTGCCAATGGAATACGATAAAATTGAGGCAACTGATTATAATTCATTTTTTATAACCCAATCGTATAAAATGGGCATTGCAGACATAAATGGCAATGTGTTAGTTCCTCCCGCTTACAGTGAAATAAATTACTTATCTGATAATTTTTTACTTGTAGAAAATTCATATAAAAAAGGTGTTATTTCTTTAGATAATAAAACAATTATTCCGATAGAATATAATACAATAACATTTCCTTACGAAAAGTCATTTATAACTACAAAAAATAATCAGTTTGGATTAATTTCTACAAATGGAAAAACACTAATAAGCCCTCAATATGAAAATATTACACCTCTATCAGATAAAATTCTTAAAATAAAAAAAGACACTGCCATTGGAGCAATAAATTATGAAGGAAAAGGAATTATACCTCCGTGTTTCAAGGATTTAGAAACAACTTCAAACCCTTATTTGTTTTTTACTAAAACTTTTCACCAAGTTGAAACTGCAAAATATTCGTCCAAAACAAAAAAAATTGAACCCATTAACGTAAATCTTTATGGAGTTGCAAATATCCATAATCAAATTTTATTAGACACATTATATTTTAAATCAAGCATAGACACATACTTAGAATATGTAAAATTGAATTTAGACACAATAAATATTATTATAAATATTGACGAAAAAGGACGATTTATTGAAAAATTAGAACTCAAAAATTTCATTTCTTATGGTGTAGAATACCATGAAGAAAAGGTAGATAATTATTGGAAATTGGGACGAAACAATGTGGAAGAATGGTATGATACTTGGGGCTTGTTTAAATCAAATGGAGCGATAATTATTCGCTATCAATTTGATAGATACGCTTCTAATTTTTTAAATAATCCCGACTTAGTTCTAACGGTAAAAAATGATTATTATGGAATAGTAAATCAAAAAAAAGGAATAGAACTGATAGAACCAAGCTACAAGAAAATTCATGTAGCAGATTTGGATTCGGCAAACGTTATTCGTTGCTATTTTTCAAATGGCACTTGCCAATTAATAGACCAAAATCTAAAAATTATAGATAATATTTATCCAAGCTATATAGATGATTATCAGAATGGAACAACACGAATAGGAACAAGAGGAAAATTGCAAAAATCTCGTTACCCAAAAGCCTACAATTTGAATGTAAACAACTATCACAATGAAAATTATAATGAATATAACAACGGCAGATGGGGTGTTTTAGATGCTGATGGAAAATATACAACTACTAACAACTATTTATTTATCCAAAAGCAATTTAGAAACAAATATATTGCAAAAAATAAGGATAAAAAATGGGGAATTATTAATGCTTACGAAAACATTTATTTGGATTTTGAATACGACGAATTAAGATATTTTTGCGAACAGCCAGATAACTCAAAATGGATTGATATAGAATTTTTGAAAGCCAAAAATGGTCAAAAATGGGGAGTTATTGACACTAATAATCAGCAAATTATAGATTATAAATATGACGAATTAAAATATTTTGGCAATTCAAAAGGACATTTTTTTGGCGTTTGTGAAAACAATAAATGGGGAGTTATTGATATTAAGGACAGTATAATTGTTCCGATAATCTTTGATAGTATTCAGTTTTTTAATGATAAGAATAAAATTATTTTCCAAACATTTAATTTAGAGCCACATAGCGGGTATATAGACAAGTCGGGTAGGGCTGTGGTGGCACCTGAATACCTAACTGCTAAAAATTTTTACGAAGGATTTGCAAGAGTAGAAATTGCCCGAAAAAAATGGTCGTTTATAGATAGCACTTCTTATGAATTAATAACAGACACAACTTTTAACAGTGCAAACGATTTTAGCGAAGGATTGGCTACCGTAAAAATTGGCAAGAAATGGGGGGCAATAAATAAAAATGGTAAAATAATTATTGAACCACAATTTATTGAAATAGGGCAATTTAAGTCAGGATTAGCTTATGCAAAAGCTAAAACAAAAAAGACATTGTTTGGCAAACAAAAATCAAGATATGGATATATTGATAGCACCGGCAATTTTATTATTAAAAATAAATATAAAAAATGCACCGATTTTAAAGGAGAACTTGCTTTTGTTAAAAAAAGAAAATACTATGCAATGATAAACCTAAAAGGAAATAAAAAATCTGCTTTTAAATATAAAAATATATCAGAATTAAATGAATATGGAATATACAGAGTAACTGACAGATATAAAAAATTATCATTAATTAATTTAGAAGGCAAAAAAATTGTTAGGAGCGGAAAATATGAAAAAATAGGTAAATTTAATGAAGAAATGGCAAGCGTAAAAAAACGTAAAAAATATGGTTTTATCAATACCAAAGGAGAACTTATTTTTAAACCTACGTTTAATAAAGTTGAAGATTATAAAAATGGATTTGCTATTGTAATGATTAACAATAAGTTTGGTTTTATTAATAAAGATAGCTTAGTAATAGCTCCGCAATTTAAAAAATGCAGCAATTTTATAAATGGAATGGCATTGGTAAAAGACAGCTTAAATGAAATTTATTGCATAAATACCAAAGGCGAAAAAATTGAAGATAGTTTGGCTATAATAAATTATAATAATAATTTTAAAGAATATATTTTAACAGTAGATACAAATGGCTATTTTTACACAAATCCGATTTTGAAAACATCTATAAATAAATTTTTTATAGAAGCACAAGATTTTGAAAACAACAAAGCAATAGTTAGAATAGAAAGTAACTACAAATACGGAATACTGAAACCAAGCGGTTCGTATTTTTTAACACCCAGAGTAGATAATATCGGAGAATTTGAAAATAATTATTCTACATTTACAACTAACATTCAAACAGGGCTTTACAACTGTAGTGGAAAACAAATTGCCTACACAATATTTACAGAAATAGAGCAAGTAGGCAATTTGATAAAACTAATACGACCAGACCAAACAATAATTATTGACCAGCAAGGAAAGGTTGTTTGGGAATAAATTGTTACTGGTTTTACGGTCTATATTGTGATGAGATATTAATCTAAAAATTTGATTATTATATTGATAATCAAAATAATATTTATTTTATAGAATATTTGTAGAGACCTTGCAACAAGGTCTTTATCAATATTTTAACCTCAAAAAAATATGAAGAGAGACGTTGCAACAAGGTCTTTATCAATATTTTATCCTCAAAAAAATATGAAGAGAGACGTTGCAACAAGGTCTTTATCAATATTTTATCCTCAAAAAAATATGAAGAGACGTTGCATGCAACGTCTCTACTGGATTGGTTAAAATATTATTATATCACAATTTTAGAATGTTAAACCCATTTTTACATATTTTCTGCTTTTTTTTCTGCTTCTCTAACAATTTTGTCGGCATCTCTTTCCGCCTCTCTAATTTGTTTGTCGCCCTCTTTGCTTGCGTCGTCCACCAGTCCTCTTATTTTTGTTTTGCCTTCTGCAATTTTTTGGTCAGATTTTTTTTTGGCTTCGCTGTATAATTTGTCGGCAGCCTTTTTTGCTACCTCCTTAGCTACTGGATTTGAGGCTTTTGCAATTAGTGCATCGCCTTGTGCTTTTGCATCGGCAAGAATTTTATCGGCTTCTTTTTTGGCAGTGTTTGTAAGTTGAGTAACTTTGTTTTGAGCATCTTTTACCAATTTTGCTTTATTAGCTTTGGCATCGGCTACGAGTTTGTCGGCACGAGCTTGTGCGTCGGCAATATATTTTTTTGCAGCCTCCGAAAGTTCGTCTTTTGTGCCGTCAAAAACATTTGAACTAAACTTATCAATTTTAGGATTATCAATAGTTCCTCCAATAAGTGCAAGAAGTTCTATTTCGTTTGGTAAATTTACAAATGGCAAACCATCTATCAAGTTTTTTGCGGTATTGCTTGGCAGCGTCAGACCAAGCTGAAAATCAATGGTTTTGTCTAAATTACTAACTCCTTCAATAGAGGCTTTGCTTTGGGCAAGCATAAATTGTGTTGGCAAAATTTCAATATTTCCATCTTGTATTTCAAACATCAAATTAAGATTTTCAAGCGATGGATTTTTAAATTTATCCATTTGAGTAAGTGTTGCCAAAATACCAAAAAGTTTGTTGTCGCTTATGGCAATATTGTCGGAACTGATTGAGCCACTGCCGTTCATGGTATTATAAACAGGATTCAGATTATAATCCAATTTTGTATCTATATGAAAAGATGTAGAAATTAGTCCAGAACAATTTTTAACAATAGGGCTGAGTTTTTGAATGGAAACAAAGGAGTTGTAAGTATCCACAATATCAATGTTTTGCATACTAAAAGTAAATTCTGCAAATGGATTTTTATAATCGTGTGCATCGTAACTCATAGAAAGTTGCATAACACCTTTTAATAAATTCATGCTTAAATTTTGTAATGATAATATACTGTTTTTCAGAGTGATAAGTCCATCAACTTCATCAATTTCCAATTTTTCGTATTTCACCTTTCTTATATTAGAAATAAGCCTTAAATCCAGATTTTCAGGAATTTCAAATGCAGAGATTTCGCCCTCTTCGCTGTCTTCTGGGGCAGAGCTAATTGTCTCATCTTCTTCGCTTTCGTCGTAAGAAAGAAAATCGTTTGCATCAAAAAGATTAGACGAAAAATTAAATTCTGCTTTTATGGCATCATCGCTAAAAACATATTGAAAAATATTATCAATAGTGCCATTGAGGTGAATATCGCTTTTTCCTACTTGTGCATCAAATTGCTTTAAATTAGCAAGTTGTGGTGAAAATTCAAGCTCTGTTTTTTTTATTGTAATGGGTGGCAAATCTTCCAATTTTGTTTTCATATCCGAAATTTTGAGGCTTCCGCTGGCATCAAATTTTTCGTATTCTTCGTTTTCTATTGCAGAAAGATTGCCTTTAAAATTTAGGTTTGCAGCAAATGCTCCCGACAAAGTCATGTCTTCCAAAGGATAAAATTGTTCAATGGTGTTCAAATTTAGAGCGGCATTTACCGAGCCATTTAAAAATACATCGCTTGCAGAAGTTTTCATATATAATTTTAAATCAACAGGATTTTTTGCCATTGCAAGGTGAAATTGTTTAACATCAATAACATTAATATCCTCATTGCCAGGATTTTCTATATGAACATTTATGTTGATGTCCGTAACGGCTTGTGGCAAATCGGGATATTGAAACCAAGCATCTTTTACAATTAAATCTATGCCAAAAGCAGGAATACTTGTGTCGTTGAGAGTGCCTTTTGCAAAGCCTCCAAGTTCAAAAATTCCTGCGGTTTCTACGCCGTCAAAATCTTTTTGATAAACGGCTGGCACCATAGAAAGTAGGCTTTTAAATTGTGTCTTTTTGGCAGAGAAGGTTAGATCAACATCAATATCTACGGTGTCGGGCATTGCTACGAAACCGTCTAAACCAAGTTCTATTTCATTTATTTTAAGCAAGTTATCTTTCAAGGTGTAAATACTGCTATCCATGTTGGCTTCTATTTCGGAGTCAAACGAAAGTTTTGCACGATTTATATATTGAACTCCTTCTGCTTTAACACTCAAAGAATCAATAATTAAAAGCATATCAAGATTGGTTAGTTTTTCGGATAAATCGCCTTTTAAATTAAAATTTAGATTTTCAATTTCTGCCAAAAGGTCAGACTCTTGGTCGTCGTAAATAATATTTGCATCGTTGATTTTGAACTTTTTAAGTGCTATTGAAAAGGAGCTATCGTCCTCATCTTCATCGTCTTCAACTTCGGGTTCGTCGGTGCTTGTGGAATCTTCTTTTACAATATCGTAGTTTGCATCGCCATTTTTGAGCACTTTTACATAAATATCCGGCTTATCCAAAATTATTGAATTTACTTTTATTTGGTCGCCAAACACTACACTTTTGAGGTTCAAATTTGCTGATAAGTAATTGAATTTTATTAAAGTATCTTTTTCAAAATCTTCTATTCCTACAAGATTAAGTTTACTTATTTTGACATTTAAAGCTGGAAATCCTCTGAAAAGCGAAAGGCTTACATCTTCAAATTCTATTGTTGCATTTAGAGATTTATTTGCCTCTGTTTTAACAAGTTCTAATATTTTTCCTTTAAATAAAATTGGTGTAACTATCATTAATAAAATAATTACAACAAAAACTATTGCCGATATTTTGCCTATTTTTTTGAGTTTCGTCTTCATCTGTTTAAAATTTATTATTAAATATTTTTGCAAAGATAAAAAAAAGCAAATAAATTTTCAGTTTTTAAGGGTTAGTTTTTTAGTTTTTAGGGTTTAGAGTTTGGGTTTAATTGACTTTATTATTATAAGTTTTTGATTATCTGATTTTTTCATTAAAAATAAAACACTATAAACTAAGCTCTAAAAACTAACCACTAACAACTAATCAAAACTTTATTTTGTCAAAATTTTCGCCAAATACGGCAGTAACTTTTGATTGTGATATAAAAGCATTTTTATCTGTATCGGAAATGATACGAAGTATTTTGTTTTTATCGTGTTTTCGGATAATAATTAACATAACATCAATGTCTTTTTTGGTAAACCAGCCTATTCCTTTTAGTATTGTAACGCCTCTTCCCACTTTTTGCGTAATAATGTCTGCTATTTCAGAACTTTTTTTAGACATAATTGTAAGTTGATATGATTGTCTGTTTCCTTCCAAAATAAATTCCAAAGTGTATGCAAAAACACCCATTACTACGTATCCATATACCACAGTTTCAATGTTTTGTGAAATTAAAAAAGATGATGCAATAATTACAACATCAATATAAAGAATTATTTTTCCTGGAGAGATATTGCGATATTTATTTATAATTAGAGCAATAATATCGGTTCCGCCAGAATTTCCTCCGTTACTAAATGCTATGCCAACGCCAAGCCCTGCTAATCCTCCTCCTATTAATGCAGACATAAATCGGTCTGTAATTAGAGGTTCTGTTATAAACTCGGGAAGAATAATAAATAATAGTGAAACGGTTACAATACCGTATATGGAAGCTAATCCAAATTTTGCACCAAGTATTTTCATTGCAAGCAATACAAGGACTGCATTAATCAACAGATTACTTATTCCAATTGGAAACCCCGTAGCGTAGTAAATAATTGTTGCCAGACCAGAAATTCCTCCTCCTACTATTTCTGCTGGTATTAAAAAAGCAACCCAACCAAAAACATTTATAAATAAGCCTATTGTAATTAAAGAATAGGATTTTAAAACATTAAAAATTTTATTTTTTTTCATAATTATTAGTTCTTTTTTTTATTTTTAAAGTGCAAAAATATTATTTTCTTTTTACTTAATCTTTCATATAAAAAAAAAAGCAAATAATATTCAGTTTTTTTAGCTGAAAATTATTCGCTTTATTTTTTTAATATGTTATTGTATAGGCTATTTTATTATTATTTTTTGATTATAAACACCTTTCTCTGTATTAATCTTTAATAAATAAATTCCAGAAGTTAGCGAAGAAACATCAACTTTGGTTATATTTTCGTTTGTAGTATAAACTGTTTTTCCTGTAATGTCTAATATTTGCAGGCTCAAACCTGTCAGGTCTTGAAGTCCTGACAGGTTTATGTTTAGAACATCTGTTGCAGGATTTGGATAGATTGAAATATTGTTGCTATTTTCACTTTCAATACTTACACTCATTGCAGTAAATAATAGAGGATTATTATTATCTGTATCTGTTAAATAATATTCGTCTCCATCTTCGCCAAAATATTCGCAAATCATTAGTGTGTATTCTTGCCATTCTACAAATTCATACCATGATGTTTCTTCATAATTATTGTCTATTATTTCCATACAAAACCAGCCAGATGTTCCTATTTGGTCTCCCAAACCAAAGATTGCACTTGCTGTGTAAGTTGTGCCATTGACAGGCATTGCAGGGTCTAATGTAGCATCTACTTCTTTTGCAAATACTGCCTTTCTACAACCATTTCCACTTGTAAAAAAGAATAAATCCTCAACTAAGTCTTTTACAGGCAAGAACATTTCAATATTTTTTGCTTGTATCATTTCATATTCATAAGCCCCTATTGTTGGGTTAGTTGCGTGGCGTGCAACATTATTAATATCAACAGAAACACCATTCATCATTACTCCGTGTGCAATGGCTGGCGAACAGGCTTCTACGTTTAGGTCTTCGGTGCTAACAAATTGTGGGTCTTCAAAAAATGAGCTTGCGTCTTGCCCTGTCCAAGTTTGCCAATCGGCAAGATTTTTGCCTCCTTCCATTGTCATTGCAAGAAAATTATAATCATAATCGCCATCAACATAATAAATATTGTTATCTATTTGAGAAAAGGGCGAAGTAGTTGCATTTGAGAGAATTGCTACTCCAAAAGTAGAATTTGTGCTTCCGTCTCTTTCGCCAAGAGCATTGTGGATTATATTATTTTTCATAACAATTCCAGAACCTGCACCAATAGAAATTCCTGCTACAAAAGTGTTAGCATCTCCACTAATTCCTACACCATAGTCGTTATTTTCTGATAAGTAAATTGAGTTATAATTTATTTTTATTCCGTTAGTCATATCGGGGCAAATAATTGCTATTGCCGCAGGATAGTTGTCGTCATAGCTATCTGATGCTAAGCCTGATATGTGATTATTTACAATTTTAAGGGAGCTGGCATCTATCATATAAAAAGCCAATGCTTGAACCACAGAATCGCCTGTGTGAACTAAATTTTTAATTGTATTCTGTTGAATTTCAATTTCTCCTGTGCCTGCATCAGAAAATATTGCGTGAAGATTTCCGTCTTCGGCATATCCATATAGATTTTTTATTGTATTGCCATTTGCCGTAAAATTTTCAACTGCATCAAAACCAATTCCAAGTTTTACATATTCTGCCTCAATATCAGAGCCTATCGTATTGTTGATAACGTTTACATTGCTACCTTGATTTACTATAATTGCTAAATCACAATTTGTTATAATATTATTTTCTATTGTAACATCAGAAAATTGGTCGCAATATATTCCTGCATTTTCATAATTATTTGAGTGTGCTTTTAAAATGCAATTTTTGATAGTAATATTACTTCCCGGAGTTTCGTCGGTGAATAATGCGATTGCTCCTGTTTCTTCAAGTTCGGCTGTATTTTGGATAGTGATATTTTGAGAATCAGTGCCATTATTTGAGCCATCTATAATTACATAACTTGCATCAATAATTGCAAAAACAGCTGTCATAGTGTATGTTGTAGAATGTTCAAAAACAACATCTACATCAGTAGCGGGTTTTATTGTAAGAGTGTTTGTTTCGCTTGCTCCATCAAAAGGCAAAACATAAATAGGATAGTTTTCAGTTGATGAGTTATAATCTGCTGATAATTCAAAAACTACTGGTGCATCTACTCCGCTAATATGCAAATTTTGCAAAGCAAGATTTAGTGAAGCATAATCTCCTGATTGTCCAATTGTATAAGTTCCAGACATTTGTGCGTTTGCAAATATTCCAGAAAAAACAAATAACATTAATAAAAAATAATTTTTCTTCATAATTAAAAGGGTTTAAATGATTAATAAATAAATATTTAATTAATTTTTTGAATTTTGTGCAAAATTAGTGTTTTTTATAGTTTATACCATATAAAAATTCGTTTTTTATTGATTTTTATATGGTATAACGAGCAAATATGTTTTGTTAAAATTTCACACTCAATTTTCCGCCAAATGATTTATGATTAGGCATATTAAAATAGTATAAACCAAACCCATTGCTTGCTCCAGTAAAATTTGTTTCTGGATCAACGCCTGTGTAAGGTGTGTAAAGATACAAATTATTTGCATAAGCAGAAATACTAACTTGGTCTATAAAATTGTGGCGAAACCAGTATTTTGGCATGTTATAAGTCAGGCTAACAGTTCGTAAGCGTATCCACGAAGCATCTTCAATAGCATCTTCGGCTACTCCTGCTATGCCATACATTTGCCAATAATTTCCGTCCAAATCGTTGTCAGAACTTACAAAATCAACTGGAATATCGTTTGTTGTTCCGTCTTCTTTTACGCCTTCAAAAATGTAGTTTGTGGTTTCTCGTAAATCTGCCGACTCTTGCGAAACTCCGTAATAATTGAGTGTGTTTTTTGTTCCGTTCCACATATCTCCACCTTTTTTAATATCAAAAAGAAAAGAAAATTTCCAATTTCTATAAAAAGTAAAAGCATTTTCAAGTCCCATAATCCAATCTGGATTTGGATTGCCAATTATTCCGTAATTTTCGTCCACAAGTGGGAAGCCGTTTGCTCCAATTATCATATTATTGTTTGCATCTCGTTTGTATTTGCTACCGTAGATTGCTCCGTATTCTTCGCCCTCCATAACTACCGAACCTACGTTTAATAAACCAGTTAGATATACAACTTCATTTGGTGCATCAAGTTGTGTTACAATAGTTTTGGCATTGCTCCAAGTGGTGTTTGTTTCCCATTTAAAATTTCTGCTTTTCATAAAAACAATACCAAAATCTATTTCAAAACCTTCTGAATTTATTGTTCCTCCATTGGTTAGTTTTACATCGGCTCCTTGTTGGGTCGGAATTATTTGATTTTTGGTGGTTGCATTAAAATATGTAACATCAAAGGTCAAATCGCCTCTGAAAAATCGTAAATCAGTGCCAATTTCAAAGTCATTTTTTTGCTCAGCAATAAGATTATCATCAAAAATTACATTTCGCCTGTGCATATAATATTGTGGCGAATTTATGCTAAACGATTGCATAAGAAAATATTCGGGACTGATAAAAATCGGTGCTTCTTTTTTGACTTGTGCATATGCAATTCTTATTTTTCCATAATCCATAAAGCTTCTTAGAGAGCTGAAAGCATCTGTAAAAACAAAACTTGCCGACGATGATGGCGAAAATAATTTGTTATTAGCTTTTGGCAATGTGGAAGTTATAATTTCCGATGCAGATAAATTTAAAAATAAAAAATTACGATAAGATAATTTAACAACCGAAAAAATATTGTGAGTTTCTCTTTTAAAATTATTTTTAAAAGAACTAACAAGCATATTATTTTCCATTTCAAAAATGCCTTGTTGCTCAAAAATTTTACCATCGTAGCTGTTAATATTTCTATCAGAATATTCATATTGATAGCCCGACATAATATCAAAACTGAAATCATAAAATTCTTTGAAATAACTAACAAAACTTGTTGATGATATTTCCATAAAATCTTCAAAATGTTGGGAATATTGCCCAAGCGGATTTATTGCAGAATTAATATCAAAACCAATATCTGTCTGATTTTGATTAATATGCAAGCTTGTTTTATTTGTAAAATCAAAATTTCCTATTTCATAACTTGGTTGTATAAAGCCTTTTAAATTGTTTTGATTTGTATTAAAAATATTATTATCAATTTGCCAATATGGATTGTCTGTAAGTCCTCCGTTGTAGCTGGTTTGCAAATCGTTAGAATTGTCAAAAGATGGAGGTGTTGTAAGCAAACCAAACATTATGCTGGAAACATCTGCACCGTTTGAAATTCTATTTCCTTGCGTATTGCTTAAATTTGCAGACGTTTGGAAACTAAATCTTTTATCTGCATCATAGTCAAAACCAAATTTTATATTGTTGGTCTGTAAAGATGAGTTTGGCACAATTCCGTTTTCGGTAATATTTGTTGCAGATAGATAAGTGCTTGATTTTCTTTTTTTATAAGAAATGCGTGCATTATTTTGAAAAACAAGCCCATTTTTGAAAAAATCGTAATTATCGTAAGCATTTGCAGAAATTTCTGAAATTTTTGCTCCCCACGAATAGCTATCAAAATTATTAGTTAGAAGGTGAATACCACCACTTCCTTGTGCGTAAGTAGTCTGCAATTCTGGAAGTTTATTTGCCTGATACATTTCTGCATACGAATTTATTTCTATTTTTAATGCACGGTGTCGAGAGTTTTCTTCTTTTGTTGTAATAATAATAACTCCATTTGCTGCCCTACTACCGTATAATGCAGTAGCTTCCGAACCTTTTATAACTGAAATAGTTTCAACATCTTGAGCATTAACATCACTACTACCGTTTCCAAAATCTGTTCCTCCATTTATACCGCTTGTTCCAGAAGAATTAGGGTCGAAAGGAACACCATCAATAACATAAAGAGGTTGCGAATTTCCTGTAACCGAGCCATTTCCTCTTATAGTAACGTTTGTAGAACTTCCGGGAGCACCCGAAGCACTTGTTATATTTACTCCTGCAACTTTTCCTTGCAAAGCATTAACACCATCTCGGTTAATTGAAATATTGCTTTCCTCTACTGATGTAACAGAATAAGCTATTGCTTTTTCATCTCGTTTTATGCCAAGTCCAGTAACAACCACTTCGGAAATTTGTTCATTATTTAAATTGTTTACTGTTGGGGTGTATTTAGTTTCACTTGTATTTCTTGAAATTCCCATCGCAATAGGATTTTTATTATTTACATTATTTTGGTTATTATTCATTACTATTGATTGGTCTAAACCCATAATATTCATATCTAAAGTATCGCAATCATTTAATTTCACTTCTTCGTTTTCTTTTGGCTTTCTAATTAAAGAATCAATGGCTATAAAAGAAGTGTATTCTGTAAGTAAATTATATTTTAAACCTAAATTAGTTATTTTTGTAATATTTTCAGCAGTTGGGGCAGTTTTTTGAGAATAATAGCTATTTCCAGATTCGTAGTAATTAGCATAATCGCTCAAATATTTTATTCTGCTTCTTGCCCACAAATATCTGATTGCCTGATTATTATCTTTATTTGCTTTGCTTACATCAAAAGTTTGAGAATATGGCTTGTTGCCAGACAATCCGCTAATAGTTATGTTTCCAGTAGGATTTCCTTTGTATTTTCCAAAAACAATTATTGGGCGTTCTGCAAACACATCAGGAATACTAACTGGTTCCATATCGTAAACATCAAAATTATCAAATTTTGTTTCAATATTTGTGAGAACTGGTTTATCTATAAAATTTAAGAAATTTTTGCCCACACTATCTGCTTCTTGCTGATTACTAATAAAATACGGCTCTGTCATACTTGAATATGCCATTCCTTCAATACAATATCTATTTAAATAGCCTCCAATTCCAACTGCAAATAAATTTGCCTCACCTTTTTTATCTTTAATTAATTGAAATGCTTCTTTTTCTACCGAAATATTTCCATCTGTAAGAATAATAAAATTACGAGAATAATCGGCAGTTTTTTTCATATCAAAAGCGACATCAAGAGCTTGTCCTAATCGAGTGCCGCCACCACCTCTTGTGCTTGTAATATAATTAATGGCTTTATCAATATTTTCTTTACTTGCATTTACCGATTCTTGATGCCAAAACTTTGAACTGGTCTCAAAAAGCTGAACATTAAACTTATCGGTTGGTCGCAGGCTGGAAATTAGTTGGCGAAGCATAGTTTTAGAAACATCAAGCGGAAAACCACTCATAGACCCCGAAACATCTACAATAAAAATATATTCTCTTGGCGGAATTTGCTCTAATTTAGGGCTTTCTGGCGGTTGCATCATAAGCAAAAAGAAATTTTCGTCGCCGTGTTCGTAAAGCAACAAACCCGATTGCACCTCGTTTCCTCTCAAACTATATTTTAAAATATAATCCGATTTGCTAAGTTTTTTTTCGCTTTCGTCTAATCTAATATTTGCAAAATTTTGTTTAGATAAATCCGTTTTTACTTTATGAAAAGTGCTTTCAACTTTTTGAATTGGCATTCCTGCATTTATATTTACATTTATATCAAAATCAATATTTAGACCTGTTTCTGCCTGTTTTTTAGCTTTTTGCACCCAATCTTCGTTGGTTTCGGAATAGCGTGGAGCAACTACGCTGGGATACATAAATTCGTAAACGCCAAACTTTGGCACAAGCAATTCGGTGTATTTAAGTTCCACTGTAATAGTGTCTCCAGGAAGAATATTTGCAACATTCATCTGAAAAACATTAGGGCGGTTTTGCTCCAAAAGCGTAGCTGTTTTACCTTGCTGTTTTGCTTCTTCGTATTGTATGCGAGCTTGTTTTTTCTCCTCAATTTTTGCAATTAAAATACGATTTCCAATAATCATATTCATGCCATAAACGGCTGCATTTGTAGAACTTGGAAAAATATAAATTGCTTCCAATGTGTTTGGACTTTCGTTTATATAAACCTGTTTTACAACTATATCGGCAATAACACCAGCAATGTTTACATCAACGTAAGTTGCTCGCAAAGGGAATTTATCCGTTTCGGGATTGTCGCTTTTTACAAAGAAATACGGCGAATCTCCGTTTGGATTATTGGGCACTGTGTGTTTATAATTTTTGGTTACAGGAACTGTATCTATTTTTGGCAAACTGTCTGTTTGCGAAAATGCTTGCATATTTATAAATGCAAAGAATACTACTAAAAGGTAGATTTTTTTCATAATTTATATAATTTAAAAATTAAGTGTTAATATCTAAGGTAATAATTTATAAATAAGTTGCTTAAATAATTGATAATTTTTTCAATAATAAAGATAACAAACATTAGATATAAAACATTATAAAAATGCAAATTATTTCAATAATTCAAAAAAAATACTTAATATTGCAACAATATGTAAGTTCATAATTTAATATTTAGGTTCTAAGGGTTTTTACACACCAAATTAGTAACTACAAGTTTTGTGAAATCCCTCTGGGATTTTGTGAAACTTGTAGCTATTTTTGTTTTTTCCGTAAATACGAAAAAATTTAAATAAACATGTGTTTTATAAAACTGCGGAATTGTATTGGCGAACTACAAGTTTTGTGAAATCCCTTGTGATTTTGTGAAACTTGTAGCTATTTTTGTTTTTTCAGTAAATACGGAAAAATTAAAATAAACATGTGTTTCACAAAACTGCGGAGCAGTTTCACAAAACACATGGGATTTTGGGTTCTTAAAA
>Ga0193956_1000637_pt1 | contig 15343 bp, 9 predicted proteins | sample BB_7_MG_FD_140358 | JGI IMG/M metagenome (GOLD analysis project Ga0193956, IMG submission 140358) | Microbial mat bacterial communities from the Broadkill River, Lewes, Delaware, United States - BB_7_MG | ecosystem: Environmental > Aquatic > Freshwater > River > Microbial mats | place: USA...
AGAATACAATGAAATTAGGCCTCATGACTCATTAGGCAAATTGACACCGAGTGAATATTTAGCAGTACATCAATTACAGGCAAACTCTATTAATTGATGGCCCTAAAAGAGGGAGCTTTACAGCCATTTTTGCTTACTTTTTTGAGGCCAGCCAAAAAAGTACGTCGGCTGCGGGACGAAACCCGCGAACTTGATTTTGATTCTGAGGTTTTCAAGGTAGGTCTTAATCAATAAGTCGAGAATGAAAAACAATGCTTGGCTGAAGTAACACGGGGTACGCGGCCCCGCACTCCGCCATACTTTTAGTATCATCCAAAAGTACGCAAAACATGATAATCATTTAAAGGGGTACCCGCAATTGTCTTGCCCTACGGGTTCCCTCACTTCAATCGCTTACAACAAGAAGCCCGTAAAAACTCGTTTCACTCAGACAGTTTACGGGCAACCATTCTTGTTGACACTCATTGCGTTCGGCAGCGGCAAATGGGGAACTGTAGCGGTAAAATATATGCTGCGGCTTGAATCAACAAACCGCAGCACACTTTACCATTTAGAAATTAACGTAAGCGGAGATGGTATTCTTGCAAACTACGCACCTCCCCTTTATTACTGCGCCGAGCGGCGATCCCTTTGGCTGCGGCAATGGCTGCGGCCATGGTGGTAATATACGGGATACGGTTCTTTATCGCCGCTTTACGGATATAGGAATCATCGTGATTACTTAAACTGCCCGATGGCGTATTGACCACCAACTGAATTTCGCCATTGGTGATCGCATCGGCAATATTGGGTCGCCCTTCATGCAGCTTGCTAATCGCTTCACTGGCAATGCCATGTTGTTCCAGATAAGCCGCCGTACCAGAGGTGGCGCGTAGAGAAAAACCAAGATCAGCAAAACGACGAGCCACTTCCAATGCGCCAGCACGGTCATGTTCGGCAACGGTAATCAATACGGTTCCCTGTTCAGGCAGACCAGCATTCGCCGCAGCCTGCGCCTTAAAGAAAGCCAAACCATAATTATCGGCTAGCCCCAAAACCTCACCAGTGGAACGCATTTCAGGTCCGAGAACCGGATCAACTTCTGGGAACATGTTGAACGGGAATACCGCTTCCTTAACGCCAAAGTGTGGTACTGGACTGCGTTGTAGATTGAGGTCGGCCAGTTGTTGACCAAGCATCATCTGCACCGCTAAACCTGGCATCGGGATGTTACACACCTTAGAGACCAACGGTACGGTACGACTGGCGCGCGGGTTGGCTTCAAGGATATAAACTCGATCATCGGCAATCGCGTACTGAATATTCATCAAGCCGACCACACCCATTTCGACAGCGATCTTGCCAGTGTACTCCTCAATGGTGTCAATGTGACGCTGAGAAATGTTAACGGGCGGAATGACACAGGCCGAATCGCCAGAGTGTACCCCCGCCATTTCGATATGCTCCATCACCGCTGGCACAAAGGCATCTTTGCCGTCACAGATGGCGTCAGCTTCCGCCTCAATCGCGTTTTCCAAAAAGCGGTCGATAAGGATCGGACGCTCAGGGGAAACATCGACAGCCTTTTGCAGGTACAAGCGCAGGCTCTCTTCATCATAGACCACTTCCATCGCCCGACCACCTAAGACATAAGAGGGACGAACCATCAGTGGGTAACCAATGCGCGCCGCGATCTCAAGAGCTTGGGGCAACGTGCTAGCCATGCCTGATTCTGGCTGAGGGATGTTCAACCTCTGCATCACTTCGTTAAAGCGTTCCCGATCTTCGGCGAGATCGATGGTCGCTGGCCCAGTACCAATAATTTTGACGCCAGCCGCTTCAAGTTCAGCAGCGATATTCAGCGGTGTTTGACCACCAAACTGCACCACCACCCCTTCGGGCTTCTCCTTGGCGTAGATTGACAGCACATCTTCAACGGTCAGTGGTTCAAAATAGAGTTTGTCCGATGTGTCATAGTCGGTAGAAACCGTTTCTGGATTGCAGTTGACCATGATGGTTTCATAACCAGCTTTGCGTAGTGCCATGGCGGTATGAACGCAGCAGTAGTCGAATTCGATCCCTTGACCGATGCGGTTAGGTCCGCCACCGAGGACCATGATCTTTTTCTTGTCACTGACAGCGACGGTATCGTCAGCATTGTAGGTCGAGAAATAATACGCCGCATCTTCGACGCCACTGACGGGTACAGCCTCCCACGCTTCACCCAGATCAAGCGCCAAGCGTTTTTCGCGGACTTCCGATTCAGGCAATTCGAGCAATTTGGCGAGGTACTTATCGGCGAAGCCATCTTTCTTTGCTTGCAGTAACAGCTCATCAGGTGGTAATTGGCCGCGATAGTTGAGGAGCTGTTCCTCTAACTCGACCAGTTCCTTCATCTGCTGCAAGAACCACGGTTTGATATGGGTCTTAGCGTAGAGCGCATCGATATCGGCCCCCTTACGTAGAGCCTCATAGATGATAAACTGGCGCTCGCTGGAGGGTTCAGCCAGTTGCTCCATCAGACGCTCTAAACTCTGGCTGTTAAAGTCGGCAGCAAAGCCGAGACCGTAACGGCCAATCTCTAGCGAGCGAATCGCTTTTTGCAGCGCTTCTTTATAGTTCTTGCCGATACTCATCACCTCGCCAACGGCGCGCATCTGAGTACCAAGTTTATCTTCTACCCCTTTAAATTTTTCAAACGCCCAGCGGGCAAACTTCACCACCACGTAGTCACCGCTTGGGGTGTATTTTTCTAGAGTGCCGTCACGCCAGTAAGGGATCTCATCCAAGCTTAATCCGGCGGCCAGTTGCGCAGAAACTAGCGCAATGGGGAAACCGGTTGCTTTACTGGCCAGCGCTGACGAGCGTGAGGTGCGGGGATTGATTTCGATAACAATGACACGGTCGTCTTTAGGGTTGTAAGCGAATTGGACATTGGTGCCACCAATCACCTCAATGGCATCGACGATATCGTATGAATAATCCTGTAAGCGCTGCTGCAAGGGTTCATCGATGGTTAGCATGGGCGCGGTGCAAAAGGAATCGCCAGTATGGACGCCGACGGCATCGACATTTTCGATGAAACAGACGGTGATCTTCTGCCCCTTGGCGTCACGCACCACTTCCAGTTCCAGCTCTTCCCAACCGAGGATCGATTCCTCGATCAAGACCTGCGTGACCGGACTTAACGATAGTCCGCGGCTAACGATGGCTTCAAGCTCCTCCATGTTGTAGGCAAATCCGCCACCCGTACCACCCATGGTGTAGGCAGGACGGATCACGACGGGCAATGGGATCTGCTTAATGATCTCTTTAGCTTCATCAAGCGTATTAGCGATGGCACTACGAGCCATCTCAATACCGAGACCGTCCATGGTCTGTTTAAAAATTTCACGATCTTCACCACGCTCAATCGCCTTAAGATTGACACCGATAACTTTCACTCCGAACTTTTGCAGGACTCCGCGTCGCTCGAGTTCCATAGCCAAGTTCAACGCTGTTTGCCCGCCAAGGTTTGGCAACAACGCATCCGGGCGCTCTTTCTCGATAATCTCAGTGATGGTTTCCGGGTTCAAGGCTTCAATATAGGTGATATCAGCCATGTCAGGATCGGTCATGATGGTCGCTGGATTGGAGTTAACCAGCAGAATTTCGTAGCCCAAATTCCGTAAAGCTTTACAGGCTTGTGTACCAGAATAATCAAATTCACAGGCTTGGCCAATAATGATAGGGCCGGAGCCAATGATTAATACTTTTTTGACATCGTCGCGTCTGGGCATGAATCTCTCCTTTGAGGGTAAAAAACTACAACATGGTGAAGCCATAGATAAAGGCTCAGAACACTATGCCAAAAAGAACCGTAAACGACAAGTAAGTGTATGATATCGAAGCATTTAGTTTTGGGCGTAAGCTTGATAAAACAGAGGTGGGCTTAGCGGCCTCGGAGGGAAGAACATACGAGGCGGATAGTTATGCCAGCAAAAGCAGTTTCTATAACAGCGAGAAATCAGTCAACGGCTATCGCTACAGAACCCTATTTAGGTTACAGATTACAAAAGTTGAGTGACTGGCGGTGACAAAACGTCAAATCACATTCCAGCATATATTCCGTACGGCAAAGGCGACACCGCGGTTCCACCTCTACCGTACGATTAAAAGCGTAATTGTTTAAAAATTTGCCACTAAAGAGACACCAAGAACGGTGTCCGTATCATCGACACCATCAGCAGGCTCGTTATCGTAAGCAATAACGTAACTGGTTTTAAACGACAACACGCTATTCAGAGCCGTCACCAGTGCTGTTTCAGAATTAACTAAATAGTTACTAGTCTCTTCAAGATCGAGCAATAGCTCAAGGGTTTGGGTAACCTTGCTTTTCTCGTTGAAATGGTACTCGTAGCAGCCAAACAATCGCCCGCCTACGTATTCATCATTGGAATCGCCCGCGAGTTCTTCAATCGTATAAGTAAGACCCGCTTCAAATTGCAGGATATGCTCTGGCCCAACCAGCGCCTTATAACCACTACCAGCGCCGATTATGATTCGCGAATCAACATTCGCAAAACTGTCTTTTGCCCAACTCGCATTCGTGTAGTAGAAAATACGATCTGTCGACAGAAAATCACCACGTAATTCACTATAATAAGATTCAGCATTTCGCTCACCATCGCTTTTGCCGTTCAGTGCTTCCACTTTCCAAAGACCTGTCATTTTATCGGTAAATTGATAGGTAAGTTTGTTTTTTGCTGACAGAGTAGTTACTTCGCTGTTGCCGCTGGTATCAACAAAGAAACAATCATCACAGTTGTCAACTTCATCATTAAACCCAATAAAACTTTCGTCGCAATTGAACAACTTCACACTCAATTAAGCTGCTGTCTACCGCAATAAAGCCCTCAATCATTAACACAAAATAATTACATTGCGGGCACAGCTTAGAGGCGGCTTTAACACACTTAGCCTGCAAAGTTATTGTTAATATACCAAAAATATCACTTACAAATTAGCGTCTTCAATAAAATTAAGGTAGAATATCATAATTGAATCTCTAGCTGAGGTGTCCAAAGTGGCTAAGTTTCGCTCACCACAATCTTTAGAGAAATTGTCACTGCGTCCAGTGCGCTACTTTTTTGCGTTTTTTATCGGCTTCGGCATACTTGCCAGTATTGCATTCCTCTACAACAGCTTTCGAGTCACAGAGCACGATTACCACCAAAAGCTAACCTTCCTCAATCAACTCGAGATGCAAGATACCGAGATGACCTTCGAGCAATACGAAACCCTGCTACGGATTACGGGTAATCGTCTGGTTGAAGCTGGTGTAGACCAAGACCCTGAACTGGGCCGCCTTGCCATAGAATCAATGAAGACCATCAATAAATGCCTTGTTGCTTTTGGTATCGCTCATCCCGATGGTCAACTATTACTGGTATCCACCATTCCTAAAGGCGCACCACTCCCCAACCTTCTCCATCAAAAAGAGAGCCGCGCAGGTTTTAACGAGATGCTGGAATCGCAGCATCTTGTCCTTGGCCGCACTTACCGCATGAAGCCATTAACAGACTGGACGATTCCAATGCGTGTTGCGTTACGTGATGAGGTAAGTGGTGATGTTCATCATGTCATGGCGGCAGGTTTGCCACTTGATACTCAAACGTCACTGTGGACGCATACAAGCCTTGACGATGGCATCGTGACCACAGTGGTTCGTGGTGATGGCTACATCCAATCCAAAAGCCCCCAAGACGAATGCTTCGAGAAACTTTTTTTACAACCTCTATCTGCCGACACAATGGCTCTACTTGAAAAAGCTATAGCGAATCCGCAAAGTGGAGTAACATTTACTTCGGGAATGCTCGCAGCAATAAACTACCTGCCAAAATACGACCTATACATCATTACCGAAGAACCAATCAAGAATCTCTACGCAGAGTGGGCCAAAAACTCGACGCCAATGATATTAGTATTGCTTGCAACGGGAGCGCTCGGCTTTGTCGTCTTTCGTTTCATCTCGCGTCTTTATCAACGTGCGCAATCTAAAATTATTTTCCAAGCAACCCATGACGCCCTAACAAATTTACCTAATCGCCAAATGATCTATGAGCAGATTGATCACATGATTGCCGACAAGGCTGCGCGCATTAAAGGGTTTGCGGTCCTATTTCTTGACCTAGATAATTTCAAGCGCATCAATGACAACTTTGGCCACGGTGTTGGGGATGACGTATTAAAAAAAATGGCACAACGACTTTTACACGATGATGATTGCAGAGCAGTGGGACGTCAGGGTGGCGATGAATTTATTGTGGTTACAAATAACATAAAAGACAGTGGCGAGATCCACCGCATTGCCCACGACCTGCTCCAGATTGCAGAAGAAACAATGTCGATAGAGAATTATGAGATTAATCTCGGCACCAGCATTGGCGTTAGTATCTACCCTCAAGACGGTGTAGATGCCAGCACCTTATTACGTTGTGCCGATATTGCTCTGTATAAATCAAAGGCGCTTAAACGTGGCCAATATTTATTCTACAGTGAAGAGATGAACAAGCTCGCCTTGCGGCGGCTACTTGTTGAGGATCAGTTACGTAAAAGTTTAGAACGCCAAGAATTATCCGTTCATTACCAACCTTTATATCGCCCTGATTCTAATACCATATGTGGCTGTGAAGCATTATTGCGTTGGCACAATAACGAACTTGGAAATGTCAGGCCCGATGAGTTTATCTCCGTCGCTGAAGAAAGTGGCCTGATTGAGGAATTAGGTTTATTTGTACTTAAACAAGCCATGACCGACATCAAGCAACTAAACGAACAGCGCGTTGACTCACTGAGAGTCGCAATTAACGTCAGCACGAAACAGTTACTCTACAGTCCCATTGTATGGCACATACAAAACCTCCTCGGTGATCTTCATATCGATCCAACGATGCTGAAGATTGAGATTACCGAATCGGTACTCATTGAAGACTTTGACCGTGCCATTGAGGTGCTACGCCAAATCCGCCAACTGGGCATCCAATTGTCAATTGATGATTTTGGTACCGGCTATAGCTCACTGGCGTACTTATCTAAACTACCATGCGAAGAGATAAAAATTGATCGCAGTTTTATTCAAAACATCCTTACCCATCGGGACGATGAAAGCTTAGTCCAATCCATTATCGCCATGGCCAAGGCCCTTAACCGTAACATTGTTGCGGAAGGTGTCGAGACTGCAGAGCAACTCGAAAAGCTAACACAATTTGGCTGTGATTTTATTCAAGGCTACTATATTAGTCGACCATTACCCCTTGATGAATTTACCCAGTTTGTCACCGCACGCGACGCACAAGCGAAGTAATCACTAATTCATCCTAACTGACAGAACCAAATTTTCCCCGCAGAGATGTTACTCTCCGCGAGGAAAATGGTGTTTAAATCAACACTGGCGTTGAATCGCCACTTGCTCGGCAGCCATCATAATCTGGTACGATGATGGTGATGCTGTTAACAGTGGATGCGTAGCGTACTGCATGGTCGCTAACTGTTCAGCGGTGATTCCGCCCTGAATCGCAACAGCAAGAATATTGACAATTTCCGCCGTCGCATCGCCTCCTCGAATATGACCGCCGATAAGCTTGCCATTATCTTTACGAAACAGCAAAATCGCCTTCATATCGACAATACCACCGGGAAGATGAGCGGGATGTCGGTTTGGGCCTTCAAAAGCGCCAACGCAAAATTCGATCCCCTCGTCACGGGCAGCTTGACTGGTAAAGCCCACAGAACCGATACAAATGTTTCCGACACTGGTTGCAAAAGCTCCAACGGCCCCTGGGGTGGTGCGATGGAGACCATAGAGGTTACTCGCTGCGATCATCCCCTCTGAACAGGCGGTAGAACCGAGACGAACACCGCTCACCTTACCCGTTAAAGGTGAGAACTTGCTGGCGCAGTCACCAGCAGCAAAGATATCAACAGCACTGGTTTGCATCCCTTTATCAACAGCAATACCCAGCCGGCTATCACACACCAAGCCCATTTTTTTTGCCAGATCAATATTTGGCACCGAACCGAGACCGACAAGAACGAGATCGGCAGCAAGAGATTCACCACTGGCCAAGCGAACAGCGTTAACCGCTTGATCGCCCTCAAAGCCTTCAACCTTAACTCCCGATTTAATTGTAATTCCAATATCACCTAACTGCTGTTCGGCATTGATACAGAATTCTTCTTCAACGGCTTGCAATAAACAGTGCGGTAACGCTTCGACCAGGGTAATCTGCCGAGAGCTATCATCCATTTTAGCCACTTGTTCTGCAACTTCTACCCCAATAAACCCACCACCAACAATAACAATATTACGTGCTTTTTTTAGGGCTGAAAAAAGCTGCTGGAGATAATCAGGGTCCTTGCGAATCGCGTGAACATTATCGAGATCAATCCCCGGCATATTTGGCAACAAAGGCTTTGAGCCTGTAGCAATAATCAGCTTAGCGAAACTGAGTTGTTCGCCATTATCTAACTCAATGGTTTTATTTTCTTTGTCAATATTTTCAACGTGTTGATTAATGATTGATATCCCCATATCAACAAACATGGCATCGGGAATAACATTTTTTTCCACATCTTTCATGGTGCCAAAGATGTAGGGGATACCGCACGGCACAACGGTATTACGAACGTTACGAATAACAAGTAACTTTTTTTCAGGCCAACGCATTTTCAAATTAATGGCTGCGGTTAACCCAGCGGCAGAGCCACCAACAATAATTATTTCAGCAGTATTCATAGATTCTCCTATAGATAAAACAAAACCAGAATGAATGTTCGTACTCAACATATATAAATAGCAATATATAGTCAATAATCAATATCGCCATTTTTGAATATAAATAATTTTCGGCTAAATCCGACAATAAAATCACGCCACCGCTACTATTCAACACGGTAGCATGAAGCTTTATCCATCTAGATGCGTCATTCAGCTAACAATGATATGATATGAATGTTGTGAGCAGGGTTTTTAACAGATCAAGATTAAATTTATAAGGATGCCTCCTTGATGAAACCTATCCAAACAAGAATCATACTTCTCATTATAGTCCTTCTATTGCAGGGCTGTTCCACTCAATACTTACTTGGCCTAGCAGGCAAGACAGGTCTTGTTGCCAATAAAAAACTAGCAGAGATCGCCCAACTATCGTCACTAAAAGGTCGCGTCGCGAACCCGCTCGGCGGCAAAGGGCCTATCGTAGTCATCATTATTTCCCTTGATGAAGATGGAAAGCAACCCAAGGCTATTGTCGGTGAACGGTTGATTTATGGTGAGGGGGAGTTTCACTTTATGCAGGCAAGTGGCAACTTCTTCATCCTTGCCTTTCAAGATGAAAACGAAGATGGCGAATTTCAACCCAATGAGCGGGTCGGCTGGCACGAAGATGTGGCAGTCACGCAAGTCACTGCTGGTGTCGATATTTTAGACATATTGGTAACCATGCGCCAAATCGAAGAATCCCGCGAGAAGTTACCCCAACTGTATGTTCCCCAACTTGCCCCGCTCCCTAACAAAATTCCTCAGATGGTTTTTGGCGAGGTGGTGACATTAGAAGACCCCCGCTTTACCGCGGAAAACGGTAACCTTGGCATGTGGCAGCCCAGCGAGTTTATGAAAACCATTGAATCTGGAATTTATTTCCTTGAGCCCTACAATCCTCAAAAAATCCCAGTTCTTTTTGTCCATGGTGTTGGTGGCAATCCCAGCGAATGGAAAACCTTAGCACAAGGACTTGACCGACAACGGTTTCAGCCATGGTTTTATTATTATCCATCGGGATTACGGCTACCACTTTTAGGTGAAATGCTGAGTGAAGAGCTGCAATATATGCAAGAACAGTACGAGTTTACAAAAATGGCCGTTATTGCTCACAGCATGGGCGGACTCGTTTCCCGTTCAGCAATCAATGATCTTATCTATGAAGAGCGTAGCGATTTTATCCAATGGTATCTAACACTATCAACGCCATGGATGGGCCATGACATGGCCAGCAAAGGTGTTGAATATTCCCCAGTCATTATCCCATGCTGGTACGATATGTCACCGGGAAGCCCTTTTTTACAACAGTTATTCAACAAGCCACTACCACACAAACTCCCCTACCATCTTCTATTCAGCTACGGTGGCGAGCAGAGCTTATTTGTTAAAGAAAGTAGCGATGGTGTCATAGCTCTTCGCAGCCAATTACGTAGCGAGGCACAAGATGCTGCCATCACAATTCGTGGTTTTAATGCCGATCACGTTGGAATTCTTCACGACCCCTTAGTCATGCAACAATTGAATTTGGCGCTAAAACACTAATTGACATAACTTCAATCAACCGTTGGCCGTTGCGGTCTCTGGGAAAAATATAAGCAGAGCACCGCAACGCTGGTAAAACAGGCAAACAGGAAACCCGCCACCATCAGCGCAGCGCTCCAACTTGAGGCATCACCTACCCATCCCATCAATGGGAACAGTGCCGCAAAGATCACATAAACAAGAAACATCCGTACCGACAACACCGTGGCGCGAACATCGGACCCCGTATTGTCGTTGATATAATTTTTCAAAATGGGAGTCGCCAAGCCGCGAAAGCAATAGAAGACAAACAGCAGAGCAACCGCCATATAGGTTGACGCATAACCGAGACCAATAAAACTCAATGAGACCACGAAGCCGATGGTCGCCATAAATACCAAGCGATTTATCTTACGTTCCAACCGAAAGGCATAAGCCGAAAACAACGCCGCGCTCAGGTTTAACGCGCTCCAGAACAAACCCAACTCGAGTGCCGAAGATTGTACGGTTTCGCTGTACCAGTAGGGGATCGATTTAGCCATGGTGTACGTTCCACCGCCAACTAACGCCGAAAAGCAAACAAGCGACAACAGCTTACGGTCGAGTAGCAATGATTTCTTCAATGCTGGCAATAGATTAGCCGACCGCCCCCGTGTCTCAATCTCGCTTTGAGGCTCAAACAACGTCAATGCCGCTGGCACGGCTATCAATGCCACCACAGCCTGAGCAATAAAAGGGTAGCGCAAACTCATTGCCGCAAGTAAGCCGCCCAAGGGTGCGCCAACGGTTTCCATGAAACTACCAAAAGCGATCACTCGGCCCTCATAGCGCGAGTACTCCCCTGCTTTCTTCATCGACATCAACGTCTCATACAGCATTGCCGAATCGGAACCTGAGATCAGGCTTTGCCCTAAGCCAAGTGACACCATTGCTAGTAAAAAACCAGCGAACGAAAATGAACACGAGTAAACGACATACCCAAAAGCGCCAAGCAACGAACCATAAATTAACGTCTTTTTTCGGCCAATCGCATCGGCAAGGTAACCAGAGGGGATCTCAAAGAGGATAATCGACAGCGCATGGATCGCGGCGAGCAAACTATAACTACTTTTATCAACACCATTTTCGCCCATAAATAACGGCAAATAAGGGGTGGTCAGCATTAACCAGCGGGCGGTTTTAATCAGATAGATCTTAGTGATATTGTGTTCAATTTTAGTCATTTAAGAAGCTAACTTCTGCGGTAAAACAAATGGTTATGGCACACAACGATATCTAGGCTTGAGGTTATAGGGTAAATTAAGTAACTGATCAAGGAATTTTACTGAACAACTACCATAATGCCACCCAAAGAACACAACTAAGGAAAAGTATCAGCTCAACACGAATTGAAAAACAATCCTCTTAGATATTCCGATTAAACAACTGCTATCATTTTTTCTTGTCAGAATTTTAATTTCAAAGCACGACTAACCACTCTCTTTGTGATCCGACACTCCATTGCTATCACCAAAACGACTGGACCAACCACAACCAACTATTCTTCAAAAATAATCGAGCAACACCCTTGAATTATTGAAGTTCAGATCAATAAAACATCATCTATTTCTTAAAAAAACAGAAGAAATTTGACAAGCAAATACAAATCAACCAAACAACCGTAATAGAAACATCAGTTGAGAACGCAACCAATGACAACGTTTTTGCAGCAGTTAAAATAGTTGGCTATGACGATGCTGGTGCAATTGTTGGCCATTTTTGCCAAGAAACATACCTCAGTGCCAACACCATCCACAACATTAACTTTAACTAGCGCGCACCTGAGTACGCAACAGGCATCTACTGGTCATCAAAGGTTGAAATTGGTGGACGCTGCGCATCACAAAGCACTGGCTATGATACAGATAGCGACAGCGATAGCGATGGCGATGGCGACAGCCACTAAGCATCGCTAAAGTTACAAGATGAACACACCCCTTGCCGACATACAGCGGCAAGGGGGTTTTCACCCTCAGCGTGGAGCGCACATGAATTCAACAAAAGAGTCTGTTACCCCCTACGCATTATTTATTTTACTCGCGACCTCTTTTGCTGTCATTGCGGCATGTTTCCCAACTGGGTATATCTGGCTGACATACGAAGACTTGTTTGGTGAATGGTGGCAATTTTATCTCTTTGCAATCGCCCTCATTGTCAGTGCTCGACTTGCCCTTTGTCGCTCAGAATTTGCTCTATTCTTTTCACTCTTAGCCCTTGCCTGTCTTTATGTTTGCGGCGAAGAGATCTCCTGGGGGCAACGGTTATTCAACCTTGAGACGCCACAATTTTTCCAGCAACACAATCTACAACAAGAAACAAACCTACATAACTTCATCACTGGCCCTTACGACACCGGCCTTAAACGAGCCATCGAAACCATTCTTGCCATTAGCCTCATCAGCTTCGGTGCCATCTACCCACAAAAATGGACAAATGCATGGCAGTTTGTTCGTGTGCTCAAAAGATTCATCCCCCCTGCACCAATCCAGCTATGGCCTTTTTTCTGTGCAGGAGCATTACTCGAACTACGCTTGCTCCATTTTAACGAGGCTGAGCTCGCTGAAATTCTAATTGCCTTAGCCCTTGCTCTTTATGCACAACATTATTGGCTAAGCCACAAACAGCAACAGAAAAAAACAAACCACACACTCAGCAACAAGACGATTCTAACGACGCTGACTATCGCGCTGATATGCGCGGCGCTAACGAGCTACACCCTTTATTCACTCCCAATCTTCCACAGTCAAATTGATAATCGAATCAATAAAGGGATGAGTAAATTTGCCGAGCGCTATCAACGCTATAATCAGTGGCACCACAGTCTCTCTCTTTACACTGCACTACTAAAAAAGAAGCCAAAATCGGTATCTCTGTTACGCAAACTAGCCTTAACTCAGCACCAACTCGGACAAACTCAGCAAAGCGATACGACACTCATTACAGCCATTCGCCTCGATATGATCAAGTACTCGAAAGACCCAAACAACGCGCCACTCAATCTGTCTCTGGCGCGCAGCTTTAAACAGGCGGGCAACGACGAACGCGTTGCATTTCATTTACAGCAAGCGATCGACAGCAGCCTACGTCGCACAATTCTACAGCCTAACAGTGCTAATGCGAATTACTGGCTTGGCCGGGCACATCAACAGGCAGGCAATATTGATGAAGCCACCATTTGCTATGAACGTGCATGTCAGCTTGAGCCAACGGTTCCGCGCTACCTTAGATCCCTGTACAAAATACGCAATTCATAACCGTACAGCATCACTTCCCAATAAAGGCAGGGTCATAAGAGCGCAAAAAGCCCGTCACGATCTGTGACGGGCTTTTTACTCAAGAGTGTGCTCCACAGTTAAAAGTGGTGTACAAATCGGAGATTGAAACGCTCACCTTCTGTTCTGTTTTCAGCACCTGATTCAAAGTAAGCATTGGCGAACAGATGGTTATTTTGATTTAAATGCCATACGAGGCCAGGGCCAACCGCGAACACTTTTTCACCAGTGCTTGCCACATTGTCACCATTGGCCTCAGAACTACTGATCTGTTTAAAATAATAACCGTTGATACCGATTCGCAAGGCACGGGGAATGACTTCATAGGCAACCGCAAAGTTGCCATGCACCGCTTCGCCCGCTTGCGTATCGTCGACACCGAAGCCAACAAACGGATCATCGTTCTCGCCATTGAGTAAATAGTGAATACGCCACGTTGCTGTCAACTTAGGGGTCACGAACAACGTTGCCGCCCAATAGGGGTTAAAGGACCAAACATTACTCCCCGGATTTAAAACCTTATTATCGTCATATTTTCCCGTTGGCAGTATCGTCTGCAGTTCAATGCGATGCATAAACACAGGGCCATTCTCACCCATGATTGGATCCCACTGAATAAAGGGGCCAATCAGCAGGTCACCAACACCAGCGTTATTATCTGGCAACGGGTCACTATCAAGACCCACCATGGGGACAATCACATCAAGGCCCCACTTACCACCGAACAGCACAGGAGTATCCGATTGATAAATCAACTGACTCAAGCTAACCCACACCTCAAGATCAGGATCGGGGACATTGAGATCGGCAAAACGATCAGCCTGATAATATTGGATGTATTCAGTAAAATAAAGACCGGTCCCAGCAGGAGGACCGCCATCAACAAAGCTAGTAAAGCCCAAATTTACCGACGGTTGATCATACGACCACGCAGGCACCGACACGAAAGCAAAAGAACAGACCAATAACAAACAAACAATTAAACGACAACGCATAAATTTCCCCTATAAAGTAATACAATTAAATGCAAAAGAATAAACAGATCGATATAATCACTAGAATAGCCACCCCTGTCAATCGGACTAACTATTGATCATCACTGCAACGTTAAGTCAACTCCGGAAGAACCTGAGAACACAGTTGCCATGGGGCGACACAATAACATTTGGGCGGCCTCTACTTGATCACTTTGAAGTAATTGTTCCTTCACAACCACAGCACGTGCCTCGGCAAGGTCACGCCGTTTTTGACGTAACACATCTTCACCACCCTCTTCCAGCTTGAAGGCCTCATGATCTTGCTCGGTAAAACGCCCACATAGCGTAACAACCAACTGTGGTCGTTCGCTGAGCAAGGCTGCCACACTGTCTAAATATCCTCGCGAAGTCGGTGCCATGACAGCGGTTCCAGCCTCAAACTCGACCCGCCTGAAACGTACCGCATTACCAATACCAACCATTTCTCCTGCCTTGGAAACAATCCCTAATGGAGCCAAGGGCAACATCACAGCATTGTGTAAAGTACGGAGCACGGCACTACGCAAAATCGGGCCAATATGGAGATTGGGATCATTTAGGTCGCCATGAACTGGTAGCTGAATATGGATATCACCTTCCCGATCACGCAACACAGATAGAGCTAAATTAACAGGCAAGCCAATCCCTTTGGAAGCGTTGGCTTCGTCTTCAGCAGAAAGTGCTTGCAAGCGAAATTGCTTAAGATGAATATCACT
>Ga0193956_1000638_pt1 | contig 15342 bp, 15 predicted proteins | sample BB_7_MG_FD_140358 | JGI IMG/M metagenome (GOLD analysis project Ga0193956, IMG submission 140358) | Microbial mat bacterial communities from the Broadkill River, Lewes, Delaware, United States - BB_7_MG | ecosystem: Environmental > Aquatic > Freshwater > River > Microbial mats | place: USA...
ACTTACCTTGCCCTAACAGGCAAGGCTACTTATCACACACCGTTGGTGCTTAGTCCAAACTTCACAACACCAATAAACATCTATATAATTAAAATAATTTTTGTTTTTTATCAAAAGAAATTTGTTTTTCAAAAATATAAATTATAATTTTGATAAAATCTATTCTCTATTTTATTAAACAGAAGAAGTTATAGAAAACGGCTTAGACCTTGGCGAAACAGATGCAATGCTTTTACAAAAAGTAGAAGAACTTACTCTATATATAATAGAACAAAGTAAACAAATTAATGAATTAAAAAATAAAGTAAAAACACTTGAAAATAAATAAACCATGAAAACAAAAATAATATTACCAATAATAACAATTTTGGCAATAATTTTAATTGCCTCTTGCCAAAAATACGAAGTTGTGCCTTATGAAACAAAAATAAAGTATATAATAAGAGGAGATGATACTACGGAGTTTTTTTATGATTACAATGGCAGACTTAATAGAATGAAAGTAAGAGGAGGTGTATTTGAGTTTAACTACAAAAATAACTATATTTTGCAAAGTTTTCAGGATGATAGTAATTATATAACGAAATCAAAACTTATTCCTGATGAAAATGGATATATTGTTGAGAGAAAATTAGGAATAGAAGATAATAGTCCAAGTTTTCATTATCAATATGATAATAATGGGTATCTAACACAAGTTTATAATAGAGAGGATTTGCTTTTTATGTATGTTGTTGAAAATGGTAATATCATCAAAAGACTATCTTATGGAGTTGAAGATGAAAACTCTGTTTACATTAGCTATACAGATACATTAAATAAATTTAATTATTTAAGGCCTTATGGTATTTACAGATACGATGGATTAAATTTTTTTGGTAAACCTACAAGAAACTTAATTAAAGAAACGGTTCAACAGTATGAGAGTATTGAAGATGATACACCAACATATAATGTTGAAAAATACAGATACAATCTTATTGACGGAAAAATTAGTGAAATTTTTATTGACGATTATAATAGATTCGGATTGGATAGTTTAGAATATTTAAATACCGTTAGTTTAAAAATAATATATTATTAAAAATGAAATTAATAAAATACTTTTTAATCATATTTGCATTTCTTCCTCTCATAGCTAATACACAAATGGAGTAAACCTAATAGAAACAGATGCTATGCTTTTACAAAAAGTAGAAGAACTAACTCTATATATTATAGAACAAAGTAAACAAATTAATGAATTAAAAAATAAAGTAAAAACACTTGAAAATAAATAAATATGAAAACAAAAATAATATTTATTACATTTTACATAATGTTATCCCTTCTTAGCTCTTGTTGTATTTATGACGAAAATGAAGGTTATTTTATGTTAAATTTCCAAATAGTAAATCAAAATGAAGAAGATATATTCCAGAACTATTATAATATTGATTCATTAGAACTTTATGCAGTAGATTATGAATATGCAGAAATATTATATATAGATACTACTAATAACTTTACTAAACTAAATTTTGATGTTTTTTTTGACACTACAACAGAAAGGGGAGGAACAGAATATGAGTTAATTTATTATCTTTACTTAAACAATAATGATACAGATACAATTAAAGTTATATTCTCGTTGGAAGAGGGAAAATGCTCTGGCTATCCTAAAGAAGCTATAACAGTTTTTTATAATAAAGATGAATATAATGGTAATCTTGAGACTATTTTTAGTTTCAAAAAAATAACAAACCAATGAAAACAACTATAAAAATTACAAGCATACTAGCAATATTTGCTATAATACTTACAACAGGTTGTAGAGAAGAAGACTGGTACGAAGATATGAACAGCTTTGAAACGGTAATTACAAGTGGTGTATGGGAGTTAGCTGAATATTATAATAAACCAAGTGCACTTACTCCAAACAATAAATACTCTAGATATGATTATCTTGAAGACGACGACCCAAATGATATATATATATATATATATACATATAATGAAATAGCTACTTATTCTAATAGCTTATTTTCTGAATACGATAAAGTAGATTTTTATGAACATAAACAATCAGGTAAGAAATTATATAGAAAGATACGAAATACATTTACAGTAACTTGGAGCTTTGATGGTATCGAGTTTTCAACATGGTGGGCTTATCATGATGGAGAAACAGGTTTAAGTAATGATACTACCAACTATAAAATACGTAACTATTCTGATAATAGAATAGAAATTTATCAAGAGTGGTATGTTTATGAATATGATTACGATAATTTTAACCACGAAGTTGATACTGTATTAGCCAAAATTGACTCGACAAAAATAACTACCTATAAAACATATATTAACGTAGAAGAAGGTTATATACGATGAAAAAATTATACCTTATACTCATTTTATTTATAATATTGTTAAAATGCTCCATAGCTCAAAGCCCTGTATATAATTATGAATTTGAAGCTTTTGAGTGGGGTAGTGAATTGCCAAATCTTGCCACATGGAATATTACTGCAAGAGATTATATTGAATTAATATCTGGTTTTGAAACAGAAGATGGAGCAGAATTTCTCGCAGAAATAACAACAACTGAATGCGACCCAACAACTATTAGAAGTTCCCAAACCGCTCCTTCCGAAATATTTAATAATTACTCATATACGTAAGCGTCCAGCCTTGAGCATATTGCAAATATAGAAAAAAGATTAAAGTTTTGAATTTTAATCTTTTTTTATATTCAGGAAGAAGTTAAATATTTTCCTGACTTCGCACATAAGCACTACCCGCAAAACTACAACACGCTAATAATAAGATGTGTAGTTTTTTATATCTTCAAAAACAAGTGTATAGTGCCTAACTTTAAAATAGATTTGGTTATTAGTTTTTTTTATCTTTGTAGCATGTATGTATGAAGAAAATCAAGTAAAAATTGGCCTAAAATTGGCATTCAATTAGTTGAAAATATGAGAGTTGGCAAAACTGTCAAGCAGAAAATTATCAGGTTTTTGGAAAAATGTTTGATAAAATAGGATTCAATGAAGTTTTGAAAACACCATCAAATAAAAAATCTTCGGTAAGTTTATTAAAAAATGTAGTAGTTAGACCAATAGCAAAACAAGCAAGTAAACGCTCCACAGCAAGATTACTTTCGGAGGAATATGGTATAAATACACACCTAACCTCCATAGATAGAATGATGGATTTTATTATTGTGCTAAGCCAAGAGAACGACAACCTTAATAAGATTATCGTTCTTTATGTAATTTATGCTCTCTTAATTATTGTTTGTTTCTATTATCGGCTTCTATAAATAATAAAAAAACTGAAGTAAAGCAGCAACTTAAAATTTCTTCTTTTACAATATCTAATTTATATCAATATTAAACATCATGCGAGCCTGAACGCCTTGCATTTTTGAAATTTCATTAAGCTGCATATAATATTCATACGATTGCCCGAGAGTTTTTTTCATTACCATTGTTTCCATTTTTGTAGAAAATCCTTCCAATATTTGTTCAAAAGTATCTTTTATTTTTGGAAGTTCAATTATCTGATAATCAGAAACATTTGCTAATTCTTCTGCTACTTCTATTGCTCTGTCCAGTCCTCCAAGCTCATCTACAAGACCAATTTCTATTGCATTTATTCCGCTCCAAATTCGTCCTTGACCAATGCTATCTACTTGTGCTACTGTCATGTTTCGTCCTTCTGCAACATGCTCAATAAAAACGCCATAAATATCTTCTACAAATAATTGCAAATAGTCCTTCTCTGTTTGACTTAGCGGACGAGTAAACGCAGGCATATCTGAATATTCGTTGGTTTTTACGGTGCTAACATTTATTCCTATTTTGTTGTTCAATAGGTCTTGAACATTTGGATACATTCCAAATACTCCAATAGAGCCAGTTAAAGTATTAGGTGAGGCAATAATTTTATCAGCAGGACAAGCAATATAATAACCTCCCGATGCTGCATATTGTCCCATAGAAACCACAACAGGTTTCACCTCTTTGGCCAACACCACCTCTCTCCAAATAATTTCCGAAGCCAAAGCACTTCCTCCCGGAGAGTCTATTCTTAAGACTATTGCTTTAACCGACGAGTCCTTACGAGCTTTGCGTATTGCTTTTGACATACCGTCTGACCCAATTTCATAAGTGCTTCCCTCTCCCATTCCTATTTCGCCAATGGCATAAATAATTGCAATTTTATCTTCATCATTATTTACATTTATTTTTTCATCGCTTAGAGCATCTATATAACTTGAAAGTTTTACTAATCGTAATTTTTTGTTACTTGATATTTCTACTCTGCTTTTTAATTCTTTGGTTATTTCGTCCTGATACATAAGAGCATCTACAAGTTTTTTATCTACACTACTTTGAGACGACGAAATTTCAAGACTATCAGCATATCTGTTTAAGTCATTAGTGCTTATACCACGGCTTAGTGATATTTTTTCTGCAAAATCGTTCCAAACGGCAAACAAGTAAGTTTCCATTTGTTTGCGATTAGCGTCGCTCATTTCTTCTAAAATAAAAGGTTCAACTGCACTTTTAAATTTTCCGTGTCGGATAATTTGTGCTTTTACTCCCATTTTATCAAGAGCATTTTTAAAAAACATTGATTGAATAGAAAATCCGGTAAAAGTAAAATGTCCACTTGGAGTCATATAAATTTTATCGGCAACAGATGACAAATAATAGCTTTTGTGAGAATAATAATTTGCGTAAGCAACCACAAATTTGCCCGACTCTTTAAATTTAATAATCGCATTTCTGATTTCTTCTACTGCTGGCATGCCTGCTTGTATTTCAGTAAGTTCTAAGTAAATACCTTTTATTCTGTCGTCTGTTTCTGCTTTTTTTATGGATTTTAAAATATCATTTAGTCCAATATATTCTTCTTGCGACATGCTCATAAAATCAAGATTTTCCATAAAGTTATCAGACGCACGGTCTTCTATTGGCAAATTAAGTTCTACGTGAAGAATAGAATTATTTTTCACTTCAACCTTATCTCCCGACGAAGCGGCTGCTATAACAATAATCATAAAAATACCTCCAAGTATTCCCATTATTGTTGTATAAATAAATATTCCTACAACTACGGTAAGAGAGTTTTTGAAAAAAGTTTTCATTGTTTTTGTATTTAGTTTGGTTAAAAAATTGAAAATAAGTTTACTTTTTTATTAAAGTTATTAATAAGACGTAGCAAACTGTTATAAGTTACAAAATTAGTAAATTATATTACAAATAATTAATGTTTATATTTAATTTTGATTTTTTAAGTTTTTAATTAAAAGTAAATTAATGATAACCAAGTGTAAAAAATAATTGCTACAAAATTTTAATGATATATGATAATTGTTAAACTTTGTCTGAATAGTTATAATCTTTATAGAAAAATTTTATTTTTGTCATATATTTCTTACTTTTGAAAAAAAAACTATAAATGAAAAAGCTTGCTAAATATATAACTTTATTAATTATTCCAATTCTGTTGAGTAGTTTTAAACCAACCGATGATATTTTTCTGCAAAATATTATCAATAAATTTAATTCATACTCGGAGGTTTTTCATTTGCAAAAAATTTTTGTCCACACCGACAAAGAAAAATATATTGTAAACGAAAATATATGGTTTAAAACCTATTTACTCAATGGCAAAAATCACAAGTTAGATAGCATAAAATCAAATATTTATGTAGAGTTAATTAATCCTAATAGTGAAATAATACAAGTTAGACTTTTGAAAATAAACAAAGGAGTCTCAAATGGCTTTTTCTATTTACCTGACAGTCTGCCTACTGGAAATTATCAAATCAGGGCTTTTACAAATTTAATGAAAAACTTTGATAATAAATATTTGTTTACAAAAAATATCACCATTTTTAATAAAAATAATTTTGAAATAAGCAAACAACAATATCGTAGATATAAAAAATTGAAACGCCGTAAAGATTTCATTAATGTTCTTTATTTTCCTGAAAACAAAGAACTTATTTATGGCACAAAAAATAAAATAAGTATAAAAACTGTTAATTATTCTGATGAGGGAATAAAAAGCAAGGGTTATATTATTGATAATAAAAAAAATATTATTTCAGAATTTGAAACAAACAGCGAGGGAAATAGTTTTTTTTACTTTACGCCTTTGAAAGATAAAAAATACAAACTTGTTATAGTTTCCAAAAAAGGAAAAAAGAAATTTAAACTTCCAGAAATAAAGGAATATGGATATGTTTTAGAAGTTCAAAATGATAATAATTTTGTAAATATTACGATAAATCCAAAACTTAAAAACTCGGAAGACAAGCAGTATAAAATATTTTATCTTATTGCACAAACAAGAGGCAAAATAAATTATATTTATTCGCAAGTGTCTGAAAACAAAGAAGTAATTTTAAAAATTGATAAAAATAAATTTCAAACAGGAATTACAAAATTTACACTATTCAATGGCTTGAGACAGGTGCAAGCAGAGGAGCTATTATTTATAAATAATAATGACAATTTTGAAATAGAAGTTTTGGAGACAAAAATAAATGAGAATTATATAGAATTAAAAATAAGAACATTAGACAACAACAGAAATTTGATACCTGCAAACTTATCGCTTTCTGTAAATTCCACCAAAGAAGATGATAATCAAACAAATATTGTGAGAGAAGTTTTGCTAAATTCTGATTTGAAAAACAAAACTAAGACTGTTAATATTCAAGATGATAGCATTGCTTATCTAACAAATTCTAATATTTGGGATAAGTATAAATGGGAAAATATTTTAAAAACAAATCAAGATACTTTGATATATAAAAATGAAAAATTGATAACAATATCTGGTTATATTACAAGAACTTATTTAGACCTACCTGTAGAAAATTCTAAAGTAGAAATGAGTATTCTTAGCACTTTTAACGACAGTTATACCACTTTTACAGATAAAAAAGGTAAATTTGCGTTTAAAAATTTAGATTATAAAGACACAATAGAAATTCTTTTGGAAGCAAGAAACGAGCGAGATAAAAAATATGTTCTTATATATAAAAACAATTACGACACAATTCCAATTTCATTTAATTCTGTTAAAAACCTGAATAGCAGACAGTATGCTTTAAGAAATATAAAAAAAGAAGAAAAGAAAAGAACAAACTCCGACCGCTCGTTACACGGGCAGGCAGACCAAATAATTTATTTTGACGAAATAGAAACAGCAGGTTATACAGATTTTTTTGAAATATTAAAAGGCAGAGTTCCAGGAATGCAGGTGTCGGGAAACTCAACCGTTATGCGAGGATATTCATCTGTAAATCAATCAAATGAACCGTTGTATTTAATTAATAATATTCCAGTAAGCAGAGGAGCTGTAAGCTCTATGAATGTGGACGACGTAGAAAGAGTGGAAATTTTAAAAAGTAGTGCTAATAATGCAATTTACGGCTCGCGCGGAGGAAATGGAGTTATAGCAGTTTATACCAAAACTGGACACAATATAATAAGAGGCAAACTTAATACATATCATCTTGGCTATCATACAACTAAAAAGTTTTATTTTTCAGAATTAGAATATAGTAACCACTATTACCCAACATATTTTTGGATGCCAGAAATAAAAACAAACACAAAAGATTTTGTTACAATAAAATTTCAATTACATAGAAATACAAGTAGCTATAAGATTAGTATTCAAGGAGTTTCAGAGGCAGGAACAGTGTCGTCTTATTCAAAAGATTTTTTATTTTAAATAATTATTTCAATGCCATTTATAGAAAATTTAAAAAATATAGCAAACAACCTTCCCGAAACTCCGGGAGTTTATCAGTTTTATAATAAAGATAATATAATTATTTATATTGGAAAAGCTAAAAATCTGAAAAAACGTGTTACTTCATATTTTTTAAAAAATTTAGATAGAAACAAAACAGCCATTCTCGTTAGGCATATTGTTAGAATAGAGCATATTATAGTAGAAACAGAAACAGATGCACTTTTGTTGGAAAGCAATTTAATAAAAAAATATCAACCTCGCTATAATATTTTACTTAAAGACGATAAAACTTATCCATATATTTGCATAAAAAAAGAGCCATTTCCACGAGTTTTTTACACAAGAAACATTATAAAAGATGGTTCGGAATATTTTGGTCCTTATACATCTATACACTTGGTTAGAAGTTTAATAAGTATGTTTCGTAGAGTATATTATTTAAGAACTTGCAAACTAAACCTGAGTAAAGAAAATATTGAAAAGAAAAAATATAAAGTATGTTTGGAATATCATATAAAAAATTGTAAAGGTGCATGTATTGCTGCACAAACAGAAGAGGACTACAACCAAGCAATAAACGACATTAGAGAAATATTAAAAGGTAAAATACATAAAGTTATAGCATTTTTTACAAAAAAAATGAATACTTTTGCAGCAAATTACGAATTTGAAAAAGCTCTGGAAGTAAAAAACAGGCTGGATTTGTTAGATAATTATCAATCAAAATCTACGGTTGTAAGCCCAAAAATAACAAATATAGACGTTTTTTCAATTTTAGATTCAGAAAAATATGCTTATGTAAACTTTTTGAAAGTTGTGAATGGGAAAATTATTCAAACACATTCCTACGAAATAAAGAAAAAATTAGACGAAAGCAAAGAAGAAATATTAATTTCTGCAATAGCAAACATCAGAGAATCAAAGCAAAAGGGTGTTAGCAATGCAACAGAAATTATTGTTCCCTTTGAATTGGAAATTAAAATTGATAATATAGAATTAAAAGTTCCTAAAATTGGTGATAAAAAGAAATTATTAGACCTATCTTTGCGGAATTTAAAATATTATAAATTTGATAAAGAAAAAAATAAGGCAAATCTTGACCCCAAAAAACGAACAAATCGTGTTTTGGAAACAATGAAAAAAGAGCTTAGGCTTAGCAAATTACCCGAACATATTGAATGTTTTGACAATTCAAATCTGCAAGGCACAAACGCAGTTGCGTCTTGTGTAGTTTTGAAAGATACAAGACCAAGTAAAAAAGAATACAGGAAGTTTAACATCAAAACAGTCAAGGGAATAGACGATTTTGCATCTATGCGAGAAATTGTTTATCGCCGCTACAAACGACTTTTGGACGAAAACAAAAATTTGCCAGACTTGGTAATTGTGGACGGAGGAAAAGGGCAACTTTCGTCGGCTTACGAGATTTTTAAAGAGTTAGGAATAGACAACAAAATTGCCCTAATTGGAATAGCAAAACGATTAGAGGAAATCTTTTTTCCTGAAGATAGTGTTCCGTTGTATTTAGATAAGTCCTCTGAAACACTGAAAGTTATTCAACTCGCAAGAAATGAAGCACATCGTTTTGGAATAACCTTTCACCGCAACAAAAGAAGTAAAGAATTTTTAAAATCAGAACTTTTAGAGATTGAAGGAATTGGGAAAAAAACAGCAGAAGATTTACTTACAGAACTTAAATCTGTAGAAAAAATAAAACAAACAAAATTAAACGATTTAGAAAAAATAATAGGCAAAGCAAAAGCAAAAATAATTTATGAGAATTACAATTAAAATAAAATACATCTTTATTCTTCTTATTTTGCTTATAGTAAAATCTACTTTTGCACAAAATATTGAAAAAGACACTACTTCATATTATTACCTCTATTCTAACAATAAAACGGCACACCAGATTATCATAATTCCCGAAACCATAAAAAAATATGACCTAACAAGCTACTATTTTTTATACGAACCAAACGAAAGTAAGGACTCAAGTTATATACAAAACTATGTCTTTCACGAAAGCCAAACAATTTTAAAATTTTACTTGGGAAGCAATAAAATAGTTGAAGATACAGTAATGAACTCATTTTCATACGAAAAGCCAGCAGTTCAAACAAATAAAAAAAAATATCCTGACTGGATAATATTCGTAATATTATTTTCATTAACACTTTTAGCTTGGGTAAGTTTTTTTTACAATAAGTATCTCGCAAATTTATTCAACTCTGCATTTAACTATCGTAAAGCAACTAATTTACAAGAAGAAAATAGCCTATTTACTGGACGCTCAGGAGCTGTTCTAATTTTTATGTATTTTGTAAACATATCACTTTTTTTTATAGAACTTGCTTATTATCAAAACATTGAAATAAAAAACAATGCCCTTCTACTGCTAATTGTTTTATTTTTCAGCTTTATAATTATTTTTATATTAAAAAACATTAGTCTATCAATTTTTTCATATATTTTTGATATAAAAAACACTATTTCCAAATACAAATTCAACCAAAATTTGTTTATTCAAATAGCAGGAATTTTTTTACTTATATTTATTATTTTCATACCATACACTAAGTTACCTGCTACTAATACAATTATTTACCTAAGTTTTTTTACCCTAATTTCTATCTATATTTTAAAAGTAATAAGATTATCTATAATAATTTTTCGTAAAGAATTTTCTTTATTTTATTTGTTTTTATACCTTTGCACTTTAGAAATTTTACCATTTTTTATTATAATAAAAATATATATCTTAAAATTTTAACCTAATATTTATATTTATAATAAAAAACAATATATTTGAAAAGCTAAATTACATTTATAAAAATATAAAATTTATGAATATTAAAAAAATACTAATATCTCAACCAAAACCAACGAATCCCAAAAATTCTTTCTTAGAGATAGCAGAAAAATGTGATGTTCAAATAGATTTTGAGAAATTTATTTCGATAGAAGGTGTATCTGTAACCGAATTTAGAAAAACAAAAATAGATTTATTAAAATTTAATATTGTTATTTTCACAAGCAAAACAGCAATAGATCATTATTTTAGAATGGCAGAAGGTTTAAATTTAAAAATACCTTCAACTATGAAGTATTACTGCATAAACGAGTCCATTGCATATTACATTCAAAAATACATAATTTATAGAAAAAGAAAAATAGCCTACTCAAATGGTTCTATAGACGAACTAATTGAAATGCTAAAAAAATATCAGAAAGAAAAAGTTTTACTACCTGTAGCAGACATTCACAAACCTACAATTCCAAATAAACTAAAGAAAAATAAATTTAATGTAACAAAAGCTGTTTTATACAGAACAGTAAGCTCCGACATTAAAGACCTAAATATCAACGAATACGACATTATAACATTTTTTAGTCCAGCAGGAATAACCTCACTTTTAGAAAACTTTCCAGACTACGAACAAGGAAAAACTAAATTTGCAGCCTTTGGAACAGAAACCTCTAAAGCTATAAAAAAAGCTAACTTTAAATTGCAAATAAAAGTCCCTTCAAAAAAACACACATCTATGGCTACGGCATTGATAGATTATATAAAAAAATAAAATAGATGAATACGAAAAATAAATTTGAGAAAAAAGAACGATTATCAAGTCATTCATTAATTCTTAAAGTTGTAGAAAAAGGAAAGTCTTTTAAAGTCTTTCCTTTTTATGTAAAATGGACTTATGTTGAAAAAAACACAGCACCAGTGCAAATAGCATTCAGCGTTTCCAAAAAAAAATACAAAAGAGCAGTTGACCGAAATCTTATCAAAAGAAGATGCAAAGAAGCATATCGCTTGCAAAAAAATCCTTTAATAGAAAAAATAAATGCACAAAATAAAAACATAATAATAATAATTTCGTATATCAATAAAGAAATACTTGAATACAAAAAAATTGAAAAAGCAATTCAAAAAATAATTTATTCTCTTACAGAAGAAAAATAAACACACTCTAAAAATATTTTACCCTACAAAAAATGAAAAAAAATAAATTAATATTCAGAATTAAAATTTTTGCAGTAATATTAGCTCTAACAACTTCTTTTACATTTTCAAAGCTCGACGACGGCGACGATTTTGAACTAATAAAAAATTTAGAAATATATCATCTTATTTTTAAAGAACTGAGACTAAACTATGTAGATAAAATAGACGCAGCAGAGCTAATCACTTTAAGCATAGATAAAATGCTGAAATCCTTAGACCCATACACCGTCTATTATCCCGAATCTAAAATTGAAGACTATCGCTATTTTAGCAAAGGAGAATACGCAGGTCTTGGAATAAGAGTGGACACAATTAACAACTTTTTTGTGATAACAAGCATAATAGAAGAAACTCCAGCAGACAAAAGCGGTTTGCTCGTTGGAGATAAAATTATAAAAGTAGAAGACATTGATATAAAGGGTAAAACATTAGACGACCTAAGCAATTTGTTGAAAGGTGAAGCAGATGTAGCAGTTAATTTATTAATAAAAAGAAACAACAGCGACAAAGAATTTGTAGTTGAAGTTATTAGAAAAAAAATAAAACTAAAAAACATTCCACACTACGGAGTTTTAAAAAACAATATAGGATATATCAAGTTAGATAGGTTTACCGAAGAATCCAGTAACGAAGTTAAAGCAGCTTTTATAGACTTAAAAGAAAATCAAAATATCACTTCACTTATACTTGATTTACGAGGAAATCCAGGAGGACTTTTAACTCAGGCAGTTAATATTGTAAATATATTCGTAGAAAAAGATATTACAATTGTAGAAATGAAAGGCAAATCAAGTAAAATGAATAGAACTTTTAAAACAAAACAAAACCCTATTGATACAGAAATACCACTAATTGTTCTTGTAAACGGAAATTCAGCCTCTGCCTCCGAAATAGTATCGGGTGCATTACAAGATTTAGACAGAGCAGTTATAGTTGGCGAACAAACTTACGGAAAAGGATTAGTGCAATCTACTGTAACACTCAAATATAATGCAAGACTTAAATTAACCACTGCAAAATACTATATACCAAGCGGTAGATGCGTGCAAGCAATAGACTATGCACACGACAGAACAAGTAGTAAAAATATTCCAGATTCTCTTTTAACCGAATTTAAAACAAAAAATGGTCGTAGTGTTTACGAAGGTAAAGGTGTTAAGCCCGACGTTATTATTGATTCAGAAAAAGAACTACCAATAATTGAAGCATTAAAAAAACAAAATATAATTTTTGACTTTGCAACCAACTTCAGATTAGAAAACGACTCATTAGGCTATAATCCAACAAATTACAAAGTAGATAATTTTAACGACTTCATCAATTATCTTAAAGAAGTAAACTTTGACCGAAAAACAGACGCAGAAATAAAATACGACAACTTACTCAAATCAGTAAAAGAAGGTGAATACTCAGAAGAAGCAATTAATGAAGTTATTGCATTAGAATCTAAAATACAAAACGACGATATTATTGAAGCCAAAAAAAATGAAAAAGAAATAACCAACCTCCTTGGCGAAGAAATTATTACAAGATATTATTTCTCCACAGGAAAATTAATCTTCTCCCAAAAACATGACAAAAACATTTTAGAATCTATAAAAATATTTTCAAATATAGATAGTTACAATAACTTACTTAAATAAATTATTTTACAAATAATAATTCAAAAAAGTCAAGACCAATTATGCAAGGGCTTGACTTTTTTTATGGCAAAACATAAAAAATACATACAATGGTATAGTTATTGTTAAATAAAAATAGAAATTAAGTAACTTAACTTATAATACATAAATTAAGCTACTTAATTAAATAAAGTAAACTTTACTAAAATTGCTTTTTTAGTAGAAAAACACTTTTTTTTTACTTAAAGTTTTACTTTATGAAAAAATTATATATATATTTGCAAGCAAACATAACCTTAAGACTGTATGCTATGAAAAATAAATGGTTTCTTTTAATAATAGTATTTCTTATCCTATCGGCATTTACTACTTCAGAAATTTTGAAAATAAATGCACCATCAATTACAATCTTAGACAATGGAAATATTTTTAAGCCTGGCGAAATAGTATATTACACAGTAAACATTAGTTCTATAGATTATTTAGACCTATTTGAAGTAGAAGCAGATGTTTTGTCGGCAGACAACAAAAAAAATAGCTCTTTTACATTTGAAGATAAAACAAAAAAAGCAACTATTAATTATTTTTATGTAATTCCTTCCAATATTCAAACAAGCACAATAAACATAAAGTTTACTATAAAAGATAAAGAAAACTTGAGAGTTGTAGAAAAACAAATAAAAATAAAAAAATAATTTTATAATAACAATTCTGCAAAAAATCGGCATAATTATTGAATTAAGCATAATAACATAGAAATTTGTGTATCTAAAAATTCAATAAAATGAAAAAAAGCATAGAAAATATTATCAAAGAAAAGGTTTTAGTTCTTGACGGAGCAATGGCAACTATGCTCCAAAAATACAACACAAAAAGCAGAGATTTTCATGGAGAACGTTTTGCTAATCACCCAGTAGATTTATCTGGATTCAATGAAATTCTTAATTTTACCAAACCTGAAAGAATTAAAGACGTTCATGAAAAATACTTGAGAGCCAAAGCTGATATTATTTCCACAAATACATTTAGAGCTAATAAAATTGAACTTAAAAAATATCAATTAGACGACTTAGCATACGAACTAAATTATACAGCCGCCACATTAGCACGAGAAAATGCAACAAAATACACAAACATAACAAGAGACAAGCCAAGATATGTTGCAGGAGTTATTGGTCCAATTAGTAGCAAAGAAGCAACCTTAGACGAAATGGAAGAAGCCTATTCTGAGCAAATAAAAGGTTTAATGGCTGGAAAAGTAGATGTTATTTTACTTGAAACAATCTACGAAGAAGACAACATAAAAGCCGCTCTGCTTGCACTCGAAGCAATATTAAAAAAACGAAGAAAAAACTTCCCAATAATAATTTCAGGTGCAGCAATAGAAGGGCAAGCACCGATTGTTACAAGTGAAATGATTAAAAAATATACAACTATTGTTCATCACGTTAGAATACTTGCAATAGGAATGAATTGTGGAAACGGACCAGAGCCAATGTTGGATAAATTAAAAAACATTTCATACACTGCACCATTTAATATTGTTGCATATCCAAGTGCTGGAATCCCAAACGAAGACGGAAAAATAGATGCAGACCTTGACTATTTAGTTGAGCAAGCAAAAAAATATTTAGAAAAAGACTTAGTAAACATAATAGGTGGTTGTTGTGGAACAACACCAGAATATATAACAAAATTAAACAAACTGGCAAGAGACACTAAGCCTCGAAAATTTTAAAATTTTTTCATTATTTTACATTTTACCCATAAAAATCTAATTTTTATGGGTTTTTTATTTATATCAGCCCACGACAGACATATCAGCCCACGACAGACATATCAGCCCACGACAGACATATCAGCCCACGACAGACATATCAGCCCACGACAGACATATCAGCCCACGACAGACATATCAGCCCACGACTTAAGTCGTGGGTTAAG
>Ga0193956_1000642_pt1 | contig 15254 bp, 14 predicted proteins | sample BB_7_MG_FD_140358 | JGI IMG/M metagenome (GOLD analysis project Ga0193956, IMG submission 140358) | Microbial mat bacterial communities from the Broadkill River, Lewes, Delaware, United States - BB_7_MG | ecosystem: Environmental > Aquatic > Freshwater > River > Microbial mats | place: USA...
AAAAAAACAATAAAAAAACATGAAAGATTTAGTAAAAGTATTTGTAAATACCGATATTTTAGTAAAATTAGTTCAGGAGGAATTAGAGCAAAAGGGAATACCCTCAATTATTAAAGATAAGTTTCAATCGGGAGTTATTGCAGGTTTTGGAGGTGGAAGTCCTTATGGTATAGAATTATATGTTGATTTTGAAAATAAAGAAAAAGCTATGCAAATAATAAATGATTTGAAAGATGAGTAAATTTTAAAAATTTTAAAATTAATTTTCTTGGATAGTAAATTGGTATGTTTTGGTATGTAATATTTATTTAAAATTTGTATGATAATTTATTATTCATTATCAGGTTTGATTTTTGTAAAGTGCAGTTGTTTGTCTATTTTTTTATGATATAAAATTAATTTTTTTTCATACGGATAAATTTCTATTGGTAGAGTTTTAAAATAAATATTTTCGCTTACAGTTCGTTCTTTATCTTTGGTCATTAAAATCCAGTCAAGTTCTTTTTCAATAATCATAGCAAAATGGTCTGCACGAAAAACGCCAGCTCCAATCCATGTTCTGCCAATTTTTCCAAAACTTCCGTTTGTTATCATTTCAAGGTCAAACTTAATTTTGTCGTCGTCGTTAGAAAATAGATTTAGATAAAATTCATTGTTAAATTCTGAATTATCATCTATTTCTTTAAAATAATATTTTCCGTATATCTTTGTTAAATCCATTAAATAGTATTATTTTTTTAATGATAAGTTTTTAATATTTAATTATCTGTAAAATATTAAAAACTTAACATTAAATATTTTATTATTTACAATACTCTTTTAACTGTATCAATAACAGTGCCATCTACCCATTTTATTGCAGCAATAATTTCGTCGCTTATTTTGGGTTTTTCTGGTTTTCCACAAATTTTATCAGCCTCTTGTTTTAATTCTTGAATTGTTTTTATTGGCAATCCAGAGTTTTTGGCTTTTTCAATCAAATCAGTTCTTAAAGGGTTGATAGCTATGCCTCTTTCGGTAACAATCACGTCAATTAATTCTCCCGGTCCACAAATTGTTGTAACTTCGTCTAAAATTACAGGTATTCGGTCTCTAAATAATGGTATTGGGAGGATTACTGTTTTGGAAAACAGGCAGTTCTGCCAGCCACCAATTCCGTGAAGCAAATATCCGTCTGAATGAGTAACAACATTTGCATTAAAATTTACATCTACTTCTGTTGCACCAAGTATAACAACATCAACAAGTTGTGCAAAATTTCCTTTTGAATGAAAATTGTAGCTTGTAAATGGGCTTGTCCAAACATGATTTGGATTTTCTGCCATTGATTTTACTCCGTCAAGGTCAAATGTTTGACCATCAAGGATATATTCAATCAATCCTTCGTTTAGCATTTCCACAAGATATTTGTTGCTCCCTCCTCTTGCAAATCTGGCTTTTATGCCTTTTTCTCGCATAATTTCTGCAAAATAATTGCTTACAGAAAGCGAAGTTCCGCCGGCTCCTGTTTGGAATGAAAAACCGTCTTTTATAATTCCTGTAATTTCGCAAAATTTTGCAGTCATTTCTGCAAGTAGCAGTCTATCAGGACTTTTAGTTACTTTTGTAGTTCCAGAAATTATTTTTTCAGGAATACCAATTTTTTCTATTTCAACCGTATAATCTACATAATTTCCTTGAATTTGCCAAGGAATGCATGGAAATGGTTTCATATTATCTGTTACAACAATCACTTTATCAGCATATTGAGAGTCTGCGAGAGCAAAGCCAAGCAATCCGCTTGCCGATTGACCAAAAAGCCCGTTTGCATTTCCAAAAGGGTCTGCACATGCTGCTCCTATAACAGTAATATCAATTTTTACTTCACCATCTTGAACTGCCTGATAACGACCACCATGTGAGCGTAAAATTGCTGTTTTGCTCATTTTCCCTTGCGAAGTAAATCGTCCTAAAGCTCCGTTCATACTTCCTTCTATGTGGCTGATTGTGCCGTCTTCTAAGTATTGGATTAGGTGTTCGTGGCAAGGAAAAGATGCAGAAGGAAACCATCGTAAATTTTTGATATTTAGTTCTTTGGCAATATCAAAAATCATGTTTGCTAATAAGTCTCCATTTCTAAAATGGTGATGTGTAGAAATTGTCATTCCGTCTTTTAATCCAGCTTTTATTAAAGCTTCTTTTAGGCTTGCAACTTGCTTGTTTCCATCACTTGGGAAGTTAGAATTTGAGGGTATTTTAGGTGCATGTTTTCTGCCTTCTGGCTTATATTTATTTACTCCCATAAAAGGCACGGCTGGTTCGCCGTTTATTTCTGTTGGCACGAGTCTGCCCACTGCATTTTTTACTAATTTAGCCATAAAATAGATAAGTAAGTGTTTAGTTTTTAGTGTTTTATTTTAATAGTTTTAGTCTGATAATAAGTTTATTGATGAAAACTTAAAGTGTTTTTTGAGTTATATTTTTAATTTATAAGTTTTTTATTTTTTATAATTAAATAATCAAAAGTTCGTTAAATTTTTAGTTAATATTCTAAATTTCAATAAATTAACTACAATAATTTATTGAAATATATTCTTATCATAAGTAATTGATTTATTGTATTTTAATTAAAAACTAAAAACTTAACGAAGTGTTGATAATATAACAATTCATTAAATAACTTAGTATTTAGTTTAACAGTTCTACGTCAAAAACAAGTGTGGAATATCCCGGAATAGGTCCGTAGTCATTTGGCCCATAGGCAATGCTGCTTGGGATTACTAATGTTGCTTTTCCGCCTGTTTTCATTAGCATAATTCCTTCGTCCCAGCCTTTTATTACTTGCCCTATACCAACCTGAAATTCAAGAGGTTCGCCTCTATCTACAGAAGAGTCAAAAACTTTTCCGTTCAAAAATTTTCCAGTATAATGAACTTTTACCACATCGCCTACACTTGGTTGTTCGCCTGTGCCTGCAAGTGTTTCTACGTAGTATAAACCAGATTCAGTTGGTTCTACTGTTATGTTATTTTCTTCAAGGTATGAATTTCTGTCTTCAATTTCTTTTTTTGCCATGTTTTTGCAAGATGTTAAATTAATTATTGATAAAATTATTATTGATAATGTTATAAATTTTTGTTTCATAATATTTTTGTTTGTATTTTTATGCAAATATGAGGAAAAAAACTTAATAAAAAAAATGTTCTTTTTGGGTTAAAAGATTAAATAAAATAATATTCTGAATAAAGTGTTATTTTTTCTATAAAAAACTTTGTGCCTTGAAATATTTTATTTACTTTTATAAGTTAAAGTTTATTAGTATTTAACAATTTTTTTTAGATGCAAAAAATGCAAAAAATTTACGAAAGTAATAATTCTACAATTTTTAAAGGAAGGCATGATGATTTTGATAATGATATAATTATCAAGCAATTAAATGCTGAATATCCAACCGAAGAGCAAATTGTTCAGTTTAATAATGAATATGAATTTACGAAAAATTTGCAAATTGGGGGAGTAAATAAAGCTTTGAAAAAAGACAAAAAAGACGGTAAAAATATTTTGATTTTAGAATATTTTGACGGACAAACACTCAAAGAATTTATTAGCAAAAATAGATTAAATATTGATAAATTTTTAAAAATTGCCTGTAATATTTCTCAAATTATTGGAGAAGTGCATCAATATAATATTATACATAAGGATATTAACTCTAACAATATTCTTATAAATGAAAAAGACAAAATTAAGATTATAGATTTTGGGTTTGCTACAAAATATACATTAAAAACCGAAACGTCTTCAAATATAAACCAACTTATTGGAACTCTGCAATATATTTCGCCAGAACAAACAGGACGCATGAACAGAACTGTAGATTCTCGTTCCGATTTATATTCGCTCGGAGTTGTGTTGTATGAGCTTTTTACGGGAAAATTGCCCTTCAATAGTTATGATAAAATGGAGCTAATCCATTCACATATTGCAAAAAAGCCTGTTGCTCCTAACGAAATAAATAATAAAATTCCTGAAATTATTTCTAACATTATACTCAAACTACTTTCTAAAAATGCTGAAAATAGATACCAATCTGCTTTTGGACTAAAATATGATTTAGAAAAAATAAACCTGACAGGTTTTGAAAACCTGTCAGGTTTAGAAGACTTTAAAATAGGCGAAAAAGATTTTTCGGGGAAACTGCGAATTTCTGAAAAACTATACGGACGGGAAAAGGAAAAACAAAAAATTCAAGAAATTTATGAAAAAGTATGTAATGGAAAAACAGAATTACTAAGTATTTCTGGGCTCGCAGGAGTTGGAAAATCTGCACTAATTAAGGAAGTTAGTAAATCTTTAATAGAAAAAAAAGGCATTTATATTGAAGGAATTTTTGACGAATTTCAAAAAGATATTCCTTATACGGCATTAATTCAGGCATTTAGTGAATTTGTAAATCAACTATTAAATAAAGACGATGGAGAGTTGGAATATTGGAAAAAAAATATTACAAATGCAGTAGGAGGTGTTGGAAAAGTTATTACAGATTTAATTCCTGAATTAGAATTAGTTATAGGAAAGCAAGCAGAACTTCCAAAATTAGAAGGGAAGGAAATGCAAAACAGATTTAATTATGTTTGGTCTAATTTTATAAGAGCAATTGCAAAATCAGAACACCCTCTAATAATTTTTATAGACGACTTACAATGGGCTGATAATTCTACTATTGAGCTGTTTAGCACTCTACTTTCTGATATAGAAACACAATATTTATTTTGTATAACAGCCTTTCGTGAAGATAAGTTTGATAATAATAATTTAAAACAGTTTGACCAAATAGAAGGTTTGAATATTTCATATATTAAGTTAGAAAACTTAATGTCAATAGATGTTAATGCTTTAATAATAAACAGTTTAGATATTACTGTTTATGAAACCTTAACAGATGGTAGGTCAAATGTAAATGATTTTACAGATTTAGTTTATAAAAAAACAGGAGGAAATCCATTTTTTGTTATTCAATTTTTGCAAAATCTCTACGAGGACGGACTTTTAAAGTTTAGTTTTGAAAATAATATATGGAAATGGAATTTACAAGAAATTCAAAGTAAGAATATTACTATAAATGTTATAAAATTAATGACAATTAAATTTGAAAAATTGTCGGAAGATACGAAAAATGTTCTAAAAATTGCTTCTTGTATTGGTAACTACTTTGATTTGAGTGTTTTATCTCAAATTTATAGAAAAAATAAGGAAGAAATAGAGAGCCAAATAGAAATAGCAATTATTGAAAATTTAATAGTTCCTTTAAAATCAAGTGGAATAGCCACATCGTTCAAATTTGCACATGATAGAATACGGCAAGCTGTTTATACTACTGTTTCTGATGAACAAAAAAATACTTATCACTTGCAAATAGCGAGAGCACTTTTGGAATTTTTGAAAGACGAAGAGCTTGAACAACAATTATTTGAAGTAGTTAATCAATATAATTATGGTGTAAAAATAATTTCGGACCCGAAAGAAAAAAAACTACTTGCAGAGCTAAATTTTAGAGCGTCTCAAAAAGCAAAATCTACTTCGGCATATTTGCCTGCCTATAATTATTTGCAAAATGCAAGCAACTTATTAGACGAAAAATCTTGGGAAGTTGATTATGATTTCACTCTAAAAATACATGATGACTTAACTCAATTATCTTATTTAACAGATAATTACGAAAAAATAGAATTTAATATTTCTCAAATAAAAGAACATGCCAAAAATATTTACGACACATTAAATTCTAATATGATTTTAATTAGCTGGTATAGTTCAAAAGCTAAATACGAAAAAGCTGTATCAATAGGCTTTGATTTTTTTGATAAAATAGGAGAACGAAAATTTAAAACAACTAATAAAATAAAACTTGTAAGCCTATTTTTAAGTTTAAAAATAAGATTAAGTAGAAAAAATGAAGAAGCAATATTAAATCAACCAATGATGCAAGAAGGTAAGGTTTTATCTTCTGCAAGAATTATTAATTCAATAGGTTCTCCTATTTTTCTTACAAATCCAGATTTATTTCCAATTATAACTTTTTACCAAGGTATTTACACTCTAAAATATGGTAATTACGAAAGTTCTCCATTTTCTTTTGCAGCTATATCTACAATATTTAGTGCTCTTGGAAAATACGACGAAGCTCTTAAAATTGCTAAAATCGTAATAAATCTTATAAAAAAACTAAAAATAAGCAATTATTATGCAAAATCAAATTTTCTTGTAAACCTTAACGTATATCCATGGAAATACCATATTCATTCATTTTATAAGAATTTTCTTGATATATACCAAAAAGCAAGAGAAACAGGAGATGTTGAATTTGCTGCATACTCTTTGTCAAGTTATGGGTATTTTGAAAATGTGATTGGAGTAAATTTATTGAAACTAAAAACAAAAGCAATAGAAGAATTAGCTATATTAAAAAAATATAACCAAAAAGTTAGTGTGCTGCGTCAAAGGTTTTATATTCAGTTTTATGAGCAATTATCTAACTCGGAAAATACATCTGATATGCTTATTGGTGAGTATTTTAATGAAGAAAAAGAAATTCCAGAATTATTGAAATCTAAAGATTTAAGCTCCCTTTCTTATCTTTATATTGATAAAAATATATTACATTATTTGTTCGGAAATTACAAACAGGCTTACGATACTGCTAAAATTATTTGTGAATTTACAACAGGTATTAGAGCTAATTATTTATTATCTATACACTACTTTTATTATTCATTATCAATACTTGCCATTTTAAAATATCAAAAAAAATCGGAACAAACAAAAATGCTGAAAATTGTTGAAAAAAATCAAAAAAAAATGAAAAAGTGGACAAAGCATTGTCCCGAAAATTTTCAACACAAATACGACTTGGTGCAAGCTGAAAAATATAGAATTTTAGACAAAAAAAATCTTGCAGTAATATTTTACAATAAGGCAATTGAAGGAGCAAATAAAAATAAATTTTTGAGTGAAGAGGCAATAAGTTGGGAACTTGCAGGGCATTTTTACGAACAACAAAACAATAAAATCCTTTCAAAAACATATTTGAAAAATGCTTATGAAAAATATAAAAAATGGGGAGCTTTTGCAAAACTCAAACAACTTGAAAATAAATATTCTGAAATAAATTTTGAAACAACAAAAAATAAAACAAGTTCAATAAACATTAGTAATAACAATTTTTCGTCTTCAACCGTAGTAGAAACTTCTTCTTATTTAGACCTAACAAGCATTGTAAAAGCAAGTCAGTCGCTCTCTGGTGAGGTGAAGTTAGACAATCTTTTGAAAAATATGCTAATGTTAATTATGGAAAATGCAGGAGCAGATTATGCTGTAATTATTACAAATGAAGATGGAAAATATAACATAGAAGCCAAAGGAAAATATGGCTCCGAGCATTTTGAAATATTACAAACAGAAAATTTAGAAAAAACAGAATCTGTATCTGTAAACATAGTAAGATATGTTATCAGAACAGAAAAATTACTTGTTGTAGATAATGCAATAACAGATTCAAAATATTCACAAGACAAATATATAAAAATTAATAAAGTAAAATCCATTTTTTGTTTTCCAGTAATTCACAAAAACAAACTTGTAGCAGTTTTATATTTAGAAAATAATTTGAGCACACACGTTTTTACAACAAAACATATAGAAACAATAAATATTCTATCGTCTCAAATTGCTGTCTCAATAGAAAATGCACTGTTATACAAAAACTTAGAAGATAAAGTAAGAGCTCGCACAGAGGCACTTAATGAATCAAATGAGGAACTAAATCAAATAAATGAAGAGTTAAAATCAACAATTGAATTGGTTAAGGAACAAAAAAATGAAATAGAAGAGTCTCACGAAAAAATAACAGATAGCATTAATTATGCAAAACGCATTCAAGATGCAGTGCTTCCAGCATCGGAACTTTTTGAAAATTATTTTTCAGAATATTTTATCTTTTTTAAGCCAAGAGATGTAGTAAGTGGCGATTTTTATTGGGCAAAAAAAGTAAATAAATATATTGTTTTTGCAGCCGCCGATTGCACCGGACATGGAGTTCCCGGAGCATTTGTTAGTATGCTTGGAATTTCTTTTTTAAATGAATTGGTTAGAAGGCAAGAAATTACAAAAGCAAGCTATGTGCTAAATGAATTGCGGAAAGAAATTAAAATTTCGCTAAAGCAAAGTAGTAGAAGCGAAAACAAAGACGGCATGGATATCGCACTTTGCGTTATAAACACAGAGACAAATTTATTACAGTATTCTGGAGCATACAACCCTCTTTATATTGTTAGAAATGAGAATGTTATTGGCAAAGAGATTATAGATGACAATCGCAAAATATCATCAAACGCTCTAATAACTTTAAAAGCAAATCGGCAACCAATAGGAGTTTATCATAAAGAAACAGATTTTTTAAATCATGAAATTCAATTATATAAAAAAGACTCACTATATATATTTTCTGATGGTTTTGTAGATCAGTTTGGAGGCGATAAAGGAAGTAAATTTTATTCAAAACGATTTAAAGAATTACTTTTGAGCATTCAGGATAAAAAAATGCAAGAGCAAAAAAAATACTTGTCGGAAACATTTGATAATTGGAAAGGAAACCTAAAACAACTTGACGACGTGTTAGTTGTAGGAGTGAAAATATAAAACTAAAATATTAAATTTTATAATGTTAAAATCAGTAAGTGTAAAAACAGAAGAAATAGTAAATGTAATAACAGCTGGAATAGGAATTGTGCTTAGTATTATTGCTCTTATTTTTATGGTAGTTCGGTCTGTTTATTCTCAAGATATTGTGGAACTAATTGCATCAATAATTTTTGGAATAAGTTTGATATTGGCATACATTATGGCTACTCTATTTCATGGAACAAAAAATATTAGAAAAAAATATTTCTTAAACAAATTAGACCATTCATCTGTCTATTTATTAATTGCAGGAACATATACACCCATTACAATTGTTTTACTACAAGGCTCTTGGGGGTGGAGTCTTTTTTTTATGCAATGGTTTCTCGCAATATCAGGTATTCTATTTAAGCTATTTTGGTATAAACATAAGTATAGAAAAATTTCGGCATACACATATATAATAATGGGAGCTTTGATAATATTTGCAACAAATTTATTACTAGAAAAACTACCTTTAGATGCTTTATTTTGGCTTGCTATTGGAGCTGTTTCATATGTTGTAGGAGCAATTTTTTACTTGCAAAATAAATTGTTTTTTCATGGAATTTGGCATATTTTTGTTCTTACTGGCAGTATTTCACATTTTATTTTTATCTATTTCCATATACTTTAAATTTTGTTGTTCTTCTATAAAAACTATAAAAAATATTAAAAATGAAATTTTCAAAAAAATCAAAAGTAACTCTAAACTATTCAAATCTGCTCTTTCTGAATCACTTATATAAAAATAACATAATTTTAAGAATTTTTTTTAATCAATAAAGTATTTATATTAGTATTTTATATAATTAGGTGATGATACTAGATATTCAACTTAACCATACTTTATGAGCGATAATAAAAAATATAAAAAAACATAAAAAAAAGAATTATTTAGTAATTGAATAAAGAATTTGTAAATATTTGATATAAATATATGTAAATAATAAAAATAAGTAAATTAATTTTTTATCTGTAAATACTTGAAAAACAGATTGCAATAAAAATATTTATATTAATAATAAAAAAAGATAAGAAAAATTTGAATTTTTAAATAAAAATTATTTTCTTTGCATTCCAATTTTTAAAATAAATAAACAACAATGTCTAGAATTTGTCAAATAACAGGAAAGAAAGCGATGACAGGAAATAACGTGTCGCATTCACATCACAAAACAAAAAGAAAATTTTATCCTAACCTTTTTAACAAAAAATATTTTCTTGAAGAAGAAAAACGTTGGGTAGTATTAAAGGTATCAGCCTCAGGAATGAGACTAATAAACAAAGTAGGTCTTAGAAAAGCATTGATAGACGCCAAAGAAAAAGGTTATCTTAGTAAATATTAATTAAAATTTACTTTAATTGAACAAGCTAACTTATTAAAAACTAACACACTAATTTACACTAAAAATGGCAAGTAAAAAAAAGGGTGCAAGAATTCAAATAATTCTTGAATGCACAGAGCATAAAGAGTCTGGACTACCAGGAACTTCAAGGTATGTTACTTACAAAAACAGAAAAAATACAACACAAAGATTAGAGTTGAAAAAATACAATCCTATTCTTAAAAAAATGACAATCCATAAGGAAATTAAATAGTCCAAAACTTTATAAAATAATATATTATGGCAAAGAAAGTAGTTGCAACGCTAAAAGCGAAGGATAGAAAAGGTGTAACCAAAATTATTAAAATGATAAAAACTGAAAAAGGTGGTTATACTTTTAAAGAAGCAATGGTTGACCAAGAAATTGCAAAAAAAGCCCTATCAGAAATGAAGGGATAAGACAAATAATAGAATGGAAAATAAAAAACTATTAAAGTATTTATTTTTCATTTTTATTTTTGTATTGTAAAAACAAGAGCCCAGGTGGCGGAATTGGTAGACGCGCATGGTTGAGGGCCATGTAATCGAAAGGTTGTGCAGGTTCAACTCCTGTTCTGGGCACAAAAAAACAACCGTAAGCATTAAGAAAATGTTTGCGGTTGTTTTTTTTTAAGTTTTCAATTTTTATTAAAAATATGATAAAATAGCCTGCAAATAATAATTATAATAACTGCAATAAAAAATGGCAAACCCAACAAAAACAATCTCAAGATTTGATTTTTCGGAAGAGGAAATAGAAGCTAATAAATATATTTATGATGAGTATTTTGACCCCCAATATTTAGAGAACTTAGTTGATCAAGCAATACAACCTATTGCAGATTACTGGTTTAGAGTTAGGTTTATTGGATTTGAATCTGTGCCAAAACGGGCAAATCCAAAATATCCGCTTATATTTGCTACAAATCATTCTGGAATGGCATTTCCCTGGGACGCAATAATTTTTAATGCAAAATATTCTCAGAAATTTAATTATGGTAAAAATATATTGAGGTCACTTTCTGCTCCTATGTTGTTGGCATATAGATATATGAACCCGTTTTTTATAGAAAATGTTTGGAAGAAGGTAGGCTGCATGGACGCAACTTATAAAAATTTTGATACAGTAATGAGGTTTCCTGATTATAATATTTTATTATATCCAGAAGTAGTAGCAGGAATTGCAAAAGGCTTTAAAAATAAATATAAAATACAAACCATAAGAGCCTCTATGGTTAGGATTGCAATAAAATACAAAACAGATATTATAACCTTCTCTACCGTAAATGCAGAGTATAATAATCCATACACCCTACGTTGGAAAAAACTAAACTTTTTAGTAAATAAAATTGGAATACCATTCCTTCCTGTTGGCATAATGACTTTGGTCGCAGTTCTTCAGCCATATTTTTTCTATTTTGCTTTTCCTGCAAAAATGACCTATGTAAGAGGCAAAAGAATAAAGCCTTATGAAATGATAGATAAACCATACGAGGAAATCTCTCATGGGGAGTTTAAAAAAATAGCACGAAAAATTCAGGCAATAATGCAAGAGCAACTAACCGAGGCTGTGGAAGAATACGGAGAAAAACCATACCAATTTGGCGAATTTTTTAAAGTTGGTCTTCAAAAATTAAAGCATATTCATAAATTTTATTTTCCGCTTTGGGCTGCAAATGCCCACGAGTTTGATTGGCAATATAATAGAAAGAAAAAAGGAGAAGTTTTTAAATACAAATCCAATATCTTTCGGATAGCTTCAATATTTTTAAAAAAACCAATGCTATTAGCTTTATACATTCCTATACTTGGCTGGATACCACTAATATACAAAACATTAACAGATGTTAGTAAACTCAAAAAAAAGTAAAATAGATAAAAAAACACTCTTTCGTTTTTAATGAAAGAGTGTTTTTTTATAAATTGAAGTGCAAAAATTTAGTCTAATTTGAAACTAATAGGTAATGTATAATAAACATTTACTGCTTTACCTCTTTGATAACCTGGTTTTTCAAAATTAGGCAAACTTTCTACAACTCTTTTAGCTTCTGCATCTAACAATTCATCTACTCCTCTTACAATATTTACATTTTGAACTTTTCCGTTGGTGTCCACAACAAAACGAACATATACAGTCCCTTGAATATCAATATCCATAGCTTCTTTGGGATAAATAATATTTTCTGCAATAAATTTACGCAAAGCCATTTCGCCTCCTGTAAAAACAGGCATTTCTTCTACTACTAAAAGCACTTCTTCGTCAAAAATTGTGTCGCAAGGGTTGGGTAACAGGTTATTACTCGCTACTCCATTAGAAAATGAAAATAGCATTACAAACATAATTGATAAAGCAAAAAATGCTCTCAATTTTAATACTCCTTTGTCTTTTAATTCTGTTTTCATGATAATTAGTTTTTATGGTTAATAAAATAGTAACTTTAATAGATTGCAAATATACAACTTATTTTTTAGTTATGCAACTGTTTTTTTAGTTTTATAATTTATTTTTTAGTTGAAAAAATATTTTACAACATAAAATTGTATTTATATATTTGTTTTATAGGTTATTATATTTATTGTTAAAATATATAGAAATTAAAATATTTTGTTTTTTTCAATAAATAATTTACTTTTGGAGATTAAGAAATATATAGCAAAGTTTTCATATAAAACTGAAATTCTTAATCTGATAAAATATAATTTTAAAAACTTAAATAAAAAAAAATGAGCGTTTTAATCAACAAGCATTCAAGAGTTATTGTGCAAGGATTTACTGGCGGAGAAGGAACATTTCACGCAACACAAATGATGGAATACGGAACAAATATTGTAGGTGGAGTTACTCCGGGCAAAGGAGGAATTTTACACTTACAAAAGCCTGTTTTTAACACAGTAAAAGATGCTGTAACCAACGAAGGAGCAGATACTTCTGTAATTTTTGTGCCACCAGCCTTTGCAGCCGATGCAATTATGGAAGCAGCCGACGCCGGAATAAAAACAATAGTTGCAATTTCAGAAGGAATACCTGTTGCAGATATGGTAAAAGTAAAAGCATATTTGCAAAATAGAAACACAACCCTCGTAGGACCAAACTGCCCAGGAATTATTACGGCAGAAGAAGCAAAAGTAGGAATTATGCCCGGATTTATTTTCAAAAAAGGAACTATTGGCGTTGTGTCTCGCTCTGGAACACTCACTTACGAAGCTGTTGATCAAGTTACAAAAGCAGGTCTTGGGCAAACAACAGCAATAGGAATTGGTGGAGACCCAATAATTGGAACTACCACTCTTGACGCAGTTAAACTACTTATGGCAGACCCAGAAACAGAAGGTATTGTTATGATTGGTGAAATTGGCGGACAAATGGAAGCTAATGCAGCATACTGGATAAAAGAAAATGGAACAAAACCAGTAGTAGGATTTATAGCCGGACAAACCGCCCCAAAAGGAAAAAGAATGGGACATGCTGGAGCAATTATTGGTGGCACTGCCGATACTGCCGAAGCAAAAATGGCAATTATGAGAGAATGCGGAATCCATGTGGCAGAATCGCCAGCCGAAATGGGAATTATGATGAAAAATGCTATAAGATAATTGTTTATCTAAATTGTTTTATTGCTAAATACTGTTTTTATATAGCCCTTGTTTTTACAAATATTTGTATTAAATAAGAAAATATCTGCTGTAAACCAAAATTTAGCAATAAAACAATTTGTCAATTCCTACTATGGTAAAACACTAAATACTGATTTTGAAAAAATAAAATAATATAAACTTAAAATAATGGAATACTCAATACTCACTTCACTAACTATAATAGCTTGGCCTTTATTAATAGCAGGTTTTATTGTAGAAACATTTATTTTTTGGATGTTTACAGGTAAAACACGTGTTAGCTTTTGGAAATCAATAATTACAGTTTTTACAGCAAATTTAACAACCGCAATTTTAATGTTCTTTATTTCGTTTTATGCAAACAACGAAATAAATTTACTTTGGTATTTAATAGCATTTGCATTAGCCATTGTAATTGAGTGGCTTGTGTATATTCCATTTTTCTATAATAAAGAAACTCACGGATTCAAACTTCTGCTAATCTCTGCAATCGGAAATTCTACAACATTTCTTCTTATTGGTTTTTTACTATTTTATCAAAATGGATTGTTAGACAAATACCTAACTCAATTTGGAATTATATAATATAAAAAAAGGAAAAAACTTAATTTTTTCCTTTTTTTATTAATTGTTGGAATCCGTTACTGTTGGGCTATTATCACCTTTAATTATTATTTTAGTTATTCCATAACCTTTAAAATCTTTACTTATACCAACAGATTGTAGTTCAATATTATTTTCATTATATTGATATTCTAAAGTCTCATTTCCAAACTCATCGGTTGTATGTAGTAACGAAATTGCAGCACCTTGAGCTATCATATTTTCACTTTCGGTTACAATAATAATATTGGTATTAATTATTTTCATTAAAATTGCAGGAAGCAATCCGTTGTATTTTGTTGGAACATACAAAATGTTGCAATCTTCTATCGCGTTGATAGTTACAATACGTGTTTCTATTTTTTTGCCAAAAACTTCTTTGCCATCTAAAAAAGGTTGAATTTCATTTTGGCTATATGCCTCGCCAATTATGTCTATTTTTACAACTTCATTTTGACTATCATTAGGCCAGTTTAGCATTCTACAAAAGTTATGCAAAAAATTGGCTTTAGTTTCTGTTGTTTGAGAAAACAGCACGCTGCTAATAAATAGCATTGCAAGAACAAGCGATATTTTATTTTTCATTATATTCTATTTTTATATTTTATAACTAATGTTAAAACTTTATTTTATTACTTAAAATTTTGATTAAAAATTAAAATTTTGTTTTATTTTAAAAAATACAAATATATAATTTACCTCATACCTGTTATTGACAGCATAATAAAATTTTTTACATACTTTTTACATTTTTAAAATTTATTGAAAATCACAAGCTGCATACGCTAAAATATCTGTAAAAATATAAAAATTAATTCTATCCAAATAACTACTACTCTTCATTGTATCATATTTTTACTATATTCTTAATTTTATTCCTAAATATTAAAAAATTTAAATAAAAATTCTATTTAAGCAAATTCATTAAAATTAGAGTTGGGAACATAAAAATCTAACATAAATAAATTTAAA
>Ga0193956_1000645_pt1 | contig 15238 bp, 26 predicted proteins | sample BB_7_MG_FD_140358 | JGI IMG/M metagenome (GOLD analysis project Ga0193956, IMG submission 140358) | Microbial mat bacterial communities from the Broadkill River, Lewes, Delaware, United States - BB_7_MG | ecosystem: Environmental > Aquatic > Freshwater > River > Microbial mats | place: USA...
ATGGTTCTAAGAAGAAAACTTAAAGTTATGCACTCAGCTACACTAATGCTATTTGCTATTCTTCTAATTACAGTGTCTGATGCTAAAGCTGATGAGATAGAGACTCTATTTAAGTTTAGTAAAGAGCATTCAGATAAGTTTGGTCAGTTATTAGTTCAAGACTCAAATGGACGACTTAAGCCACTTGATACTCTAAATCGTGAAATAGTTATGAAGATTCATAGAAAAAACTCTATTTTAGGTTTAACTCATAATCAGGTTGTACTTGGAATGATGTTACGACCAGATTTATGGCGACAGTTAAAAGTTGTTTCAGCTAAGAATGAGCGAATTAATGAGATTGTAGGGGTCGATAAGAGTGAGAAATATATCGCTTTCGAGAGTTTCTTTGAAGATCCATTAAGCTTAGCAGGTTATAAACTTCAACCATATTTAGAAGATGCAATGAGACTTGAACCTAAAAAACGGGGACGATTTGAGAAAGAGCTTCTAAAAGTTGATGAACGGGTAAATGTGGCTTATATGGTCTATACTGGAACTCTGCTAAAACTCTATCCAAAAGAGAATGACCCTAACAGTAGCTGGTACTCAACAGTAGATGCTTTACAGCAGTTTGAACCGTTACAAGCTGAAGTTGTTAGAGCTTTAACTCTCGGTTGGTTTGAAGGTATCGATAAAGGGATTGATAGTGGTGACTGGAGTGAAGCTGATAAAAACTTAAGAGGTATTCTTAACTATCAAAAGAGAAATGGAGCTGATATATACCTATCAGAGAGTAGATTACAGATAGAGTTAGCTTATAACAACTGGAATATCTTTGAACGACTCACTCTACCGATGTTTATTATCGGTCTAATTCTTATGGTTATCGGATTTATTCAGGTATTTAAAGAGTCTTTAGAATTTAGAAAAACTATCTTTTTAGTTAAAACAGTTCTATCACTACTGTTCCTGCTTTTTACTCTTGGAATGGCGATGAGGTGGTATATTTCAGGTCATGCACCTTGGAGCGATGCTTATGAGTCACTACTCTATATCGGTTGGGCTACACTCTTAGCAGGATTTATATTCTCAAAAAGATCATCTTTAACTCTAAGTGCAACTACAATGCTTACAGGTGTAATTCTATTAGTAGCCCATTTAAGCTGGTTAGATCCACAGATTACGAATCTTGTTCCTGTACTAAAATCATACTGGCTAACTATTCATGTATCACTAATTACAGCAAGTTACGGATTCCTTGGGCTTGGTGCTTTTCTTGGACTCTTTATTTTAGTTCTATTTGCTCTAAAAAATGAATCTAATAGTGAAAAATTATCTCGAAAAATAAGAGAGTTAAATATCATAAATGAGATGAACCTCATCGTTGGTCTTGTTCTATTGACTGTTGGAAACTTTCTCGGTGGAGTCTGGGCAAATGAGTCTTGGGGTCGATACTGGGGCTGGGATGCTAAAGAGACTTGGGCATTAGTTACAATTCTTGTTTATGCAGTTGTTATTCATATTCGATTTATGCCTAAGATCTATTCACAATACAGTTTTGCACTTTTATCAGTGATAGCTTTTACATCGGTGATAATGACCTACTTTGGTGTAAACTTTTACTTAAGTGGTATGCACTCCTATGCACAGGGTGATCCTGTCCCAATTCCAATGTTCGTCTATTACACAATCGGTTCAATTTTTCTACTATCAATCTTAGCTTATAGAAAGAGAGTTTTATGAGTATAACCGATCTTGTCAGAAAGACAATTACAATAATTAATAAGAGGGGAGATAATATAACTCCTCTTCTCTACTACGATATATTCTGTAATGAAGCTCGAAAAGGTGGAGTTGTTGCTGAAGATTGTGAGATGACAAACAACTATATTAAAAAACTTGATGCTGACTTTCAGAGAGATATTAAGAAATACAATATTAGAACTCTTCAGGAGTTTTTAGCTTTTCTTGTATCGAATCTAAATCGACTCAATCAGAATCATCTCTTTAAACGACATCAATCACTTCTACAACTTACACAGAAGATCTTAAAAGCTGTCTCACTCCTTGATAATAAAGAGGTAAAAGATCTATCAGCGAGAACAAAAGGACTACTTGATCGGGTACATACTCACGAGAACCTTGATGATATGAAAGCTGAATGGAGTGGATTTATTGTCGGTTATCGAGATAACTATAAGTCAAAACTATCTCCATTTATCGATATTGATTCAAAAGATGATATGAATGATATTGTTGATAAGATAGTTCCTCTACTAATTAGAGAACAGAAGAGTCGAGACTCTCGAAATCTTATAGAACTTCTTTTTCACTCTGCAAAGCCGTCACTCTTAAATGTTGATGAGACAGCTGAAGGTCGAGAGATTGAGAAACTCTATAAAAAGGTTAGAAGTAACCCAGACCTCATCTACGATATTGAGACACAGACAAAGCTTCAAGATCTATATGAGAAACGGGTTCATAGAGATCGAGAAGAGGAGGTTAAGACAGTTTCAGAGTTTAACGGAATTGTTGGATCTGTCCTTGAGTCACTTCAAGATACAACAGAGAGTAGTGAGACTGTTCATAAAAATGTGAACGAAGTTAAAAACTATCTTGGTGAACTGAAAGAGAATGTAGCTATAAATGGAGAAAAATCTGATGTTTTTGAGAAGATATCTGATCGAATAGAGGATATTAATAGACACACATCTGACTTTTTTAATAAAATTAAAGGCTACTCAAAAAAGATATTTGATCTAAAAAGTCGTATATCTGAACTTGAATCAGCTCTCTCTAAAACACAAGAAGAGGTTAAAAGCGATTTTCTTACTAAGCTTCTAAATAAACGGGGTCTTGATAGTGAAGTTGATAGACTTGAAAAGATCTACAATGAGAATAGAGGTAGTTACAGTTTAGTTGTTATAGATCTTGATCACTTTAAAAAGATTAATGATAAGTATGGTCACGATGCTGGTGATCTAATTCTTGTCTACTTCTCTAAGATTCTTAAAGAGGCTGTTGTTGATGAAGAGTCAGTTGGTCGTTATGGTGGAGAAGAGTTTCTTGTACTACTTCCAAATATTCCTCAAAATGATGCCATCGATTTTGCTGAAGAGCTTAGAAAAAAAGTTATTCACACAAAGTTCATCTATAAAAATGAGAGAGTTGATGTCACATTTAGTGCAGGAGTTTCACATAGAGACAACTACACATCATTTGAAGATCTTTTTCAAGATGCTGATAAACAGTTATATCGGGCTAAAGAGCTTGGACGAAATAGAGTTCTACCACATAAACTTGTAGATTAAAAAGCCTACTACACTGTTTCAGTTTTTTCTATTCGCTCAAGAGATAGAACAACGGTAAAACCACACTTATTAAGCATAACAGGTAACTATAAATTGCGAATTACTTCCTTTTAACAAGGAATAAAATGCTCTTGAGACTTGATTTTAAGAGCATTTCCCATTATAATTCCAAACAAAAAAATGACGTTGGTTTTCTTTCGAATAAAAATATACCAACGAGTTCTTTGAAAAATAAGGGTTTTAATGGAAAGAATTAGATTAAAACTTAAGGCTTATGACCATCGAGTCTTAGACAGGTCAGTAGCTTCAATTGTTGAAGCTGTTAAAAGAACAGGTGCTCAAATCAAGGGTCCTATTCCACTTCCAACTAAAATAAGAAAATACACAGTTTTAAAATCTCCTCATGTTAATAAAGACAGCAGAGAGCAGTTTGAAATTCGTACACATTCTCGAATGATCGATATTCTATCGGCTACTCCAGACACAGTTGATTCACTGATGAAACTTGACTTAGCTCCAGAAGTTGATGTCGAAGTTCGTTCAATGGATAAGTAAGGAGTCGTTAGTTATGGAATATATCGTAGAAAAAATCGGAATGAGTAGAACAGTGGGTGTTCCAAGTGTTCCTGTAACACTCCTAAAAGTTCTTGATACAAAAGTTTGTGAAGTGAATGAGAATGGTTCAGCACTTGTCTCATACAGCTTTGGGAAAAAAATCAATAAGCCGGTTGAAGGGCAACAGAAGAAATATAATCTATCTGAAGAGTTCAATCGATTTACTACACTTTCAGCAGTTGCTAATAGTGAAGCAGGTGATTTAGATTTAGAGCCACTTTCTGGTGCCGGTCAGGTTCAGAGTAGTTTCAATTCTAAAGGTCGTGGTTTCGCTGGTGCTATGAAAAGATGGGGCTTCGCAGGTGGTCCAAAATCTCACGGTAGTAGATTTAAGAGAAGAACAGGTTCTATCGGTAATGCAGAATTCCCAGGTAGAGTACAGAAGGGTCAGAAAATGCCTGGACAGTACGGGAATGAGAGAGTTACAGTTAAGAACGATATCTTATCTTTTGATAAAGAGAATATGATTCTTGTTGTTAAAGGTTCTGTTTCTGGAGCTAACGGCAAACTTGGAAGAGTAAAGGTTATCAAGTAATGGCAGTAGTAGTTTTAAATGAGAATTTTGAGAAGAGTTCAGAAACTTTAGAACTTCCAGAGAGTTTTAAGGGTATTAATCCTCACAACCTCTATCTTTATGTAAAGGCTTTTCAAGCTGGTTTAAGAGCTAATACTGCTCGTGTAAAAACAAGATCTCAAGTGAACGGTGGTGGTAAAAAACCTTGGTCACAAAAAGGTCGAGGTGGTGCAAGAGCTGGTTCTAAAAGATCTCCACTATTCGTAGGTGGTGGACAGATTTTCGGACCAACTGATAGAAACTATACTCAAAAAGTTAATAAAAAGCAGAAAAGACTTGCTCTTAAATTTGCTATTAACGAGTTAGCAGAAAACAATCAACTTTTTGTTGTTGATTCTGTAAAAGTAGAGTCTGGAAAGACTAAAGATGCTAACAGTATGTTCTCAAACTTAGGTGTTAAAAGAGCATTAATTGTTGCAACTGAAAGTGATGAGAAAGCTACTTTAGCTTTTAGAAATCTTCCAAAATGTGAGCTTGTTGAGAGCAATGCTTTAAATGGCTTTACTGCAAGTAAATTTCAAGCAGTTGTTCTCGAAAGATCTGTTTGGGAAAATATTACTAAAGAGGGCTAAGAATGGCAGCAGATATTACAGACATCAAGGCGATTTTATATACAGATAAAACTTTTAGCCTTCAAGAAGAAGGTGTAATCGTTGTAAGAACATCACCAAGAGTTACTAAAAATTCTCTAAAAGAGGTGTTCCGAGAGTATTTCGGATTCGTTCCTACAAAAGTTAACAGCTTAAGCCAAAAAGGTAAAGCGAAGAAATTTAAAGGAATCAGTGGTAAACAGAATGACTTTAAAAAGTTCTATGTTTGGTTACCAGAGGGTGCAGAAATAAAAGGCTTAGAGGTATAGTATGGCTATAAAAACTTATAAACCAACTACTCCAAGTAGAAGATATTTAACAAATATTGACAGCAGTGACATTACGGGAAAAGCTTCTGTAAGAGGTCTTCTTAAGAGAATCTCTCCTAAAGCTGGTCGTAACAATAAAGGTAGAATCACTTCTCGACATAAAGAGGCTGGTGCTAAAAAACTTTACAGAATCATCGACTTTAAAAGAAATAAGTTAGATGTAGCTGGAAAAGTTGCCGCTATTGAGTACGATCCGTATAGAAACTGTAGAATTGCTCTTATCAACTATGTTGATGGTGAGAAGAGATATATCATTCAACCGAGTGGTCTTAAAGTTGGCGATGAGGTAGCTTCTGCAGAGGCTGGTTTAGATATTAAACCTGGTAATGCTATGAAGTTAAAGAACATTCCTGTTGGTACAGTTGTTCATAATATTGAGATGAAACCTGGTAAAGGTGGTCAGCTTGCACGAAGTGCTGGTGCTGGAGCTCAGATTATGGGTCGTGAAGACAAGTATGTAATCCTTAGAATGCCAAGTAGTGAGATGAGAAAAGTTCTCGGTGAATGTATCGCTACTGTTGGTAATGTTGGTAACGAAGACTTTGCTAATATGGTTATCGGTAAAGCTGGTAGAAACAGACACAGAGGTATCAGACCACAAACAAGAGGTTCTGCTATGAACCCGATCGATCACCCACACGGTGGTGGTGAAGGTAAGACAAACTCTGGTAGAAATCCTGTTACTCCTTGGGGCTTCCCGACTAAAGGTGCTAAAACTCGAAAGAAAAAAGCGAGTGATAAACTGATTATCTCAAGAAGAAAATCGAAAAAAGGTAACTAATGGCTCGTTCTGTTAAAAAAGGTCCATTTATTGATGACCACTTATTAAAGAAAGTGCAAAAGGCTAAAGAAGAGAACAATAGAAAACCAATCAAAACTTGGAGTAGAAGAAGTACTATATTCCCAGATATGATCGGTTTAACTATTAATGTTCATAACGGTCGCCAGTTTGTTCCTGTATATGTTACAGAAAATCACATCGGTTATAAACTGGGTGAGTTTGCTCCAACAAGAACCTTTAAAGGACATAAAGGTTCAGTACAGAAGAAGATAGGTAAATAGGGCTGTTTATGGGTAAAGCAACACTTAAATTTATTCGTCTCTCTCCAATTAAAGCAAGATTAATTGCAAGAGAAGTACAAGGAATGAATGCTGAAGAGGCATTAGCATCTTTAGAGTTTACACCGAACAAGGCAGCTAAAGTTATCTACAAAGTTATCGCTTCTGCAGTAGCAAACAGCGATATTGATGCTGAAGAGTTAGTTATCGAGTCTTGTAGAGTTGACCAAGGTCCTGTTCTTAAGAGATTTAAACCTCGAGCAAGAGGTAGTGCTTCAGGCATCAGAAAACCGACAGCTCACATCTTTGTAAAAGTAACAAAAGAAGAGGATAATTAATTATGGGTCAAAAAGTTAATCCAATAGGTCTTCGACTTGGAATTAATAGAAACTGGGAGTCTCGTTGGTTTCCTAACCGAAAGAAGGCTTCTGAGTTTGTAGCTGAAGATCACAAAATCAGAGCTTTCTTAAAGAAGCAACTCTACTATGCTGGTGTTAGTAACATCATCATTGAGAGAACTGCTAAGAAACTTAGAGTTACTCTTGTAGCTGCTCGTCCAGGTATCATCATCGGTAAAAAAGGTGCTGATATTGAGAAGCTTAAACTCTCTTTACAGAAACTTATCAAAAAAGATGTAGCTGTAAACATCAAAGAAGAGAAAAAACCTCATGCCTCTGCACAACTTGCTGCTGAGAATGTAGGAACTCAACTTGAGAGAAGAGTTGCATTCAGAAGAGCAATGAAGAAGATGATTCAGAATGCTCAAAAAGCTGGTGTTAAAGGTGTTAAAGTTGCCGTTGCTGGTCGTCTTGGTGGTGCTGAGATGGCAAGAACAGAGTGGTATCTTGAAGGTAGAGTTCCTCTACACACACTAAGAGCTAAAATCGATTACGGTTTCGCTGAAGCTCATACAACTTACGGAATCATTGGTATTAAAGTTTGGTTCTTTAAAGGTGAGGTTCTTACTAAAGGTATCCAACCAGATGCTCCATCTGAGAGAGATAACAATAGGAGAAGAAGAAATAATCGTAGAAGAGGTAGACAATAATGTTAATGCCTAAAAGAATGAAGTACCGAAAGTACCAAAAGGGTAGAAACCGAGGAAAATCTTTCCGAGGAAATAAACTTGAATTCGGTACAATCGGTTTCAAAGCAGTTGAAGCTGGAAGAATTGATTCTCGCCAGATTGAAGCTGCCAGAGTTGCAATGACAAGACACGTTAAGAGACAAGCAAAAGTTTGGATTCGTGTTTTCCCAGACAAACCTCTAACTGCTAAGCCTTTAGAGACAAGAATGGGTAAAGGTAAAGGTGCTATTGACAAATGGGTTATGAACATTAAACCAGGTCGAGTAATCTTTGAGATGGCTGGTGTTAGTGACGAACTTGCAAAAGAGGCTCTTACACTTGCTATGCAGAAACTTCCATTCAAAACTAAAATTGTTACTCAGGAGATGAGCAATGAAATATACTGAGTTGCCTAAAACAGTAGAAGAGCTTAAAGCACTTCTCAAAGAGAAAAAGACTGAGCTTTTTACTTTAAGAGTAAAAAAGCAGATGTCTCAACTTCAAAATACAGCAGAGATTAGAGTTGTGAGAAAAGATATTGCTCGTATCAACACAGCTATCACTGCAGTAAGTAAGGAAGCTTAATGAACAACCACAAAAGAGAGCTTACGGGTGTCGTTATAAAGAGAGCTGGAGACAAGAGTGCTACTATTAGAGTAGAGAGAAAAGTTCTTCACCCTCGTTATCACAAGATTGTTAAGCGATTCAAGAACTATATTATTCACGATGAAAATAATGAGCTTGAGGTTGGTGATACAGTTATCGCTGTAGAGAGTCGCCCATACTCAAAGCGAAAAACTTTTCGTTTAAAAACTGTTGTTAGTAAAGGTGCATAGGAAATGATTCAGGCATTTACAAGACTAAATGTAGCTGATAATAGTGGTGCAAAAGAGATTATGTGTATCAAAGTTTTAGGTGGTTCTAAAAGAAGATATGCATCTCTTGGTGATGTTATTGTCGCTTCAGTCAAGAAAGCTATTCCAAATGGAAAAGTAAAAAAAGGTCAAGTTGTAAAGGCTGTTGTTGTTAGAACTCATAAAGAGGTCCAACGAGAAAACGGTTCTCTTATCAGATTTGACGACAATGCTGCAGTTATCCTTGACGCTAAAAAAGAGCCGATTGGTACTCGTATCTTCGGACCTGTTGGTCGTGAAGTTCGATATGCTAACTTTATGAAAATTGTCTCTCTTGCTCCGGAGGTTCTATAATGGCACACAAAAATAAGCTTAAAATCAAAAAAGGTGATACTGTAAAAGTTATCGCTGGTGATGATAAGGGTAAGACTGGTGTTGTTATCAAAGCTATGCCTAAAACTCGACAACTTATTGTTGAGGGTGTAAAAGTAGCTAAAAAAGCTATTAAGCCTTCTGAAAAGAATCAAGAGGGTGGCTTTGACAATAAAGAAATGCCTATCGACATCTCAAATGTAAAGAAAGTTGAGGAGTAGGTAGATGACATCAAGATTAAAGACAAGATATAGAGAAGAGATTAAACCTGCTCTTAAAGAAGAGTTAAACATCAATAATGATATGCTGATTCCAGGTATCGAAAAAGTTGTTATCTCTGTTGGTGCAGGTTTTGCAATGAAAGATAAGAAGCTTATGGACAATGTAGCTGAAACTATCTCTCTAATCACTGGACAGAAGGCTCTTGTTGTTGAGTCTCGAAAATCTGTTGCAGGTTTTAAAGTTAGAGAAGGTATGCCTACAGGTGTTAAAGTTACTCTAAGAGATAACAATATGTATAACTTCTTAGATAAACTTATCTCTATCGCTCTTCCAAGAGTAAAAGATTTCCGTGGTATTCCAAGAAATGGTTTTGATGGAAGAGGTAACTACAACTTCGGTTTAGATGAGCAACTTATCTTTCCAGAGGTTGAGTATGATGATGTTATGCAGATTCACGGTATGAATATTACTGTTGTTACAACTGCAAACAGCGACAAAGATGCTCTTCTTCTATTAGAAAAGATCGGAATGCCTTTTAGAAAGGTTAATAATGGCTAAAAAATCGATGATTGCAAAGGCTAATAGAGAGCCTAAATTTTCTACAAGAGCTTACACTCGTTGTCAAATCTGTGGAAGACCACACTCTGTCTTAAGAGATTTCGGTATCTGCCGAGTATGTTTCAGAAAGATGGCTAATGAAGGTCTAATCCCAGGTGTAAGAAAATCGAGCTGGTAATTTTCAAACTTTACAGACTGGTAGAAGACCAGTCTACATCATCTATTTGAAATTTGAGAGGATAAAATGGTAAACGACCTTATTTCAGATTCAATTACACGAATCCGTAATGCTGCAACTCGTCGTCTTGAAAATACACAACTTCTCTACTCTAAAATTGTTGAGTCGGTTGTAAAAATTTTACAAGAGAAGGGTTATGTAGAGAGCTACAATGTTATTGAAGATGGAAACAAAAAATCTATCAATGTAGTTCTTAAATATAATGACAACGGTTACACTGTAATCAATGAACTTAAAAGAGAATCTAAGCCTGGTAGACGAGTCTACAAAGGTGCAAGTGATGTTAAGAAGTTCAAAAATGGTTATGGGACAATTATTCTAAGTACATCAAAGGGTGTCATCGACAACGATCAAGCAAGAAGCTTAAATGTTGGTGGTGAAGTCCTCTGTACAGTTTGGTAGGAGTATAAAGTGTCAAGAATCGGTAAAAAACCTATTGAGATTCCTGCTGGTGTGGAGGTTTCTTTAGAAGGTGCTGTTCTAAACTTTAAAAAAGGCAAAGTTGCTCACTCTCTTGATACAAAAGGGAATGTAAATGTTGAGGTTGCTGATGGCAAAATTAACTTTACAGCTACAGGTGAGAACAGAGAGGCGAAAGCTTTCTGGGGAACTTATAGAGCTTTAGCAAGTAATGTTATTACTGGTCTAACAGCTGGTTTCGAAAAGAAACTTGAGATTAATGGTGTTGGTTATAGAGCTGCTGTAAAAGGTAAGACTCTTGAGTTACAACTTGGTCATTCTCATCCTATCAACTTTGAGATTCCTGCTGGGATCACAATTGCTGTTGAGAAGAATGTCGTCTCTGTGAAAGGTTCTGATAAACAGCAAGTTGGTCAAGTAGCTTCTGATATCAGAGGTTTCCGTCCACCAGAACCTTACAAAGGTAAGGGTGTTAAGTATGCTGACGAAAGAATCATTCGTAAAGCAGGTAAGACAGCTAAAAAATAGAGGTGCTTAGATGAATAGTAAAGTATTAGAGAGAAAAAAGAGCTTACGAATCAAAAGAAAAAAGAGAATTCGTGCTAAAATCAGCGGTTCTGCTGAAACTCCAAGAGTCTCTATTTTCCGTTCAAATAGATTCCTAAGTGTACAGGCTATTGACGATGTTAATAGCACTACACTTGTAGGACTTAACGGAAAAACTCTGAACCTAAAAGCGAACAGAGAGAGTGCAACTGAGCTTGGAAAAGCTTTTGCTGAGAAGTTAAAAGAGAACAAAATCGAGAATGTAGTATTCGACAGAAACGGATATGAGTTCCACGGTGTTGTACAAGCTTTTGCTGACTCACTAAGAGATTCTGGTATCAACTTTTAAGGGTAGTTAATGGAAAAGATAAATCGAGAAGATTTCGAAGAGACTATTGTTAATATCGGTCGTGTTACGAAAGTTGTAAAGGGTGGTCGTAGATTTAGATTTACAGCTCTTGTCGTAATCGGTGATAAGAACGGTAGAGTTGGTTACGGTTTTGGAAAAGCTAAGGAAGTTCCTGAAGCTATTAAAAAAGCTGTTGATAATGCCTTTAAAAATGTAGTTGAGATCAAAATGAAAGGTTCTACTATTGCTCACGATATCGAGCATAAGTATAATGCAAGTAGAATCCTTCTAAAACCTGCAAGTGAGGGTACAGGGGTTATCGCCGGTGGTGCTACTCGTCCTGTTCTTGAACTTGCTGGAATTAAAGATATTCTTACAAAGTCTCTCGGCTCAAACAACCCTGCAACTGTTGTTCGTGCGACAATTGAGGCTCTTGGTAGACTAAAAGGATAATTTAGATGGCTCTAAACAATCTTAAACCTGCTACTGGTAGCACACACTCAAGAAAAAGAGTTGGTCGTGGTCAAGGTAGTGGAATGGGTAAAACGGCTACAAGAGGAAACAAAGGTCAGAAGTCTCGAAGTGGATACAAAATAAAGAGAAACTTCGAGGGTGGACAGCAACCATTAGCGAAAAGACTTCCAAAAATCGGTTTTACATCGAGAGTGGTTAAGCCTTTCACTATAAATGTTGATACATACTCAAAAATTGCATCTCTTAATGAGATCACAGTTGAGAGCATCAAATCGGTTTACAAAATCGGTAAGGGTGTTTCAAGAGTGAAACTTATTGGAGCAGGTGCTAAGGAATTAGCAAGTAAAATCAAAGACGAAAAAGTTACCTTTAGTGGTAAATAACCGTTATGAATAAAACACTTGTAAGTAAAATTCTCATCACACTGGGATTTCTACTTCTCTATCGGGTTCTGGCTTATGTGCCAGTTCCTGGTGTTGATATAGATGTAGTAAAATCTTTCTTCGATGACAATGCATCAAATGCACTCGGTCTCTTCAATATGTTCAGTGGTAATGCTGTTGAACGGTTAAGTATTATCTCCCTCGGTATTATGCCTTATATCACTGCTTCTATTATTATGGAACTTCTTGCTGCAACATTCCCTGCCCTTGGTCAGATGAAGAAAGAGCGAGATGGTATGACAAAATATATGCAGATTATTCGGTATGCTACGATTTTCATAACAATTATTCAAGCAATTGGTGTATCAATTGGTCTTCAGTCTCTTCAAGGACAGGGTGGAAACTCTGCTATTATGATTGACACAGATCAGTTTATTCTTGTATCAACAGCTTCAATGCTAACAGGTACAATGTTGCTTATGTGGATTGGTGAGAGAATTACACAGAGAGGTATCGGAAACGGTATCAGCCTTATTATCTTTGCTGGTATTGTGTCAGCTATCCCTTCAGCAATCGGTGAGACATTTACACTTGTTAATACAGGTGCGATGAGTTTCTTTACAGTTATCGGAATCACTCTTGTTATTCTATTGACTGTTGGAGCTATTATCTATATCGAGCTTGGAGAGAGAAGAGTACCAGTAACTTATGCTAAAAAAGTGATGATGCAGAACCAAAATAAGAGGGTTATGAACTATATTCCTGTTAAAGTGAACTTAAGTGGTGTTATTCCAGTTATCTTTGCTTCAGCAATCTTAATGTTCCCATTAACTCTTTTACAGGCTTCAACAAATGAGTTTGTTACATCAATAGCAGACTTACTGAATCCTAATGGGTATCTTTATCACTTCTTAACTTTCCTACTTGTTGTCTTCTTTGCATTCTTCTATGCATCGATAACATTTAATGCGAAAGATATATCTGATAACCTAAAGCGACAAGGTGGATTTATTCCAGGTATTCGTCCAGGGGAACATACAAAAAATTTCCTTAACGATACTGCAAGTAGATTAACTGTTACAGGTGCTATCTATCTTGGTCTTGTTGCAACTATACCTTGGATCATTGTGAAGGGAATGGGTGTACCGTTCTTCTTTGGTGGAACTGCCGTACTAATTGTTGTACAGGTTGCACTCGACACAATGAGAAAAATTGAGGCTCAGATATATATGAGCAAATATGAGACAATAAGTGCTGTCGGTCTATAATGGCGATTCCAATTCGTAAAAAAGATGAGATAGCAAAACTTCGGGAGGCAAACCGTATAGTTGCCGAAACACTTCAGTTACTGCGAGAAAAAGCGGTGGCTGGAGCTTCTTTAAAAGATCTGGATCAGATGGCTGAAGAGTACATTAACTCAAAAGGTGGTCGTCCATCTTTTAAGGGACTCTACGGCTTCCCAGCTTCAGTATGTACTTCAGTAAACGAAGTTATTATTCACGGTGTACCTACGGATTATCAGCTACAAAATGGTGATATAGTCGGCTTTGATGTCGGTGTTGAACTCGATGGTTGGTTTGGTGATTCAGCAATTACAGTCCCTGTTGGTGAAATATCTAAAAGAGATAAAGAGTTAATTGCTTGTGCAGAAGATACTCTCTATTTTGCCATTGATACAATCAAGAGTGGAATGAGATTTAAAGAGTTAAGCCACGAGATTGAGAAGTTTATTCGAGGTCGAGGGTTTGTACCACTTGCTAACTTCTGTGGTCACGGAATTGGTCGAAAAGCTCACGAAGAGCCAGAGATTTTAAACTATCTTGATAGAGGAACTCCAAAGAGTGGTCCAAAAATTAAAGATGGTATGGTCTTCTGTATTGAGCCGATGATATGCCATAAAGATATGAGTTCAAAGATACTTAGTGATAAGTGGTCTGTTATCTCAACTGATGGTGAACGAGGTAGCCACTACGAGCATACTGTTGCAATAGTAGATGGAAAAGCAGAAATTCTTTCAAAAATATAAGATACGAGGAAAATAGATTTTATGGCTAAAGATGATATTATTGAAGTAGATGGTAAGATTATCGAGGCTCTTCCAAATGCGACTTTTAGAGTTGAATTGGAAAATGGGCATCTAATCCTATGCCACATCGCTGGAAAGATGAGAATGAACTACATTAGAATTCTCCCTGGTGATAAGGTTAAAGTTGAATTGACTCCTTACAGCTTAGATAAGGGTCGAATCACTTATCGATACAAGTAAAAACGGCTTTTCAGTCGTTTCCCCAAATTTTTTAGATGAGAGTTGCAATTTTTGGTGGCTCGTTTGACCCACCACATAATGGACACTACTCTATTGTTAAAGAGGCTCTAAAACAGTTACATATAGATAAACTTTTTGTTGTACCAACTTTCTTGAATCCGTGGAAAGATAGCTTTTTAGCTCCACCACATCAGCGATTTGAGTGGATAAAAACTCTATTTAAAGATGAACCAAGAGTTGAAGTTAGTGATTTTGAGATTCAGAATGGTAGACCAACTTTTGCTTTTGAGACTGTTAGAGCTTTAGGTTTAGATAGTGAAAAAGTCTACTTTATTATCGGTGCAGATAATGTTGAAAAACTTCATTTATGGGATAACTTTGATGAGATTGAGAATAGAGTCACTTTTGCTGTTGCTACACGAGATAGCTTAGATATTCCAGATAAGTTTATTCAATTAAAAGTAGAACACCCTGTAAGCTCCACAGAGCTTCGAAAAGAGATAGACCCTCTTAAGATTCCAAAAGAGATTCGAGAGAGTGTCACAAACTTCTATAAGGAGAAGAGATGAATAGTAGAATAGAGAAGATTAAAACTATTCTTGATGAGAATAAAGGTGAAAATATTGAAGCCTTTGACTTAACAGGTAGTGGCTATATTGCTGATTATGTAGTTTTAGCTACTGGTCTTGGAGATCGTCACAATGAAGCACTACTAAACTACCTAAAAGGTGGTCTTAAACCTGCTGAGGAGTTTCTTCATACAGATATTTCTGATGGTTGGGTTGTTGTTGATCTTGGAGATATTGTTATCCATATAATGACAGAGAGCTACCGTGAAAAGTATCAACTTGAGAAGTTCTTAACAGAGTTTCAAGAGAGTAGAGGGGAGTAGTCTTCTACTCCTCTGAGATAAGTCTTAAAAGCTCTTTAAACTTACTCTCAAAATAGTGTGGTTGAGTCTCCAGTTGATTGTGTGGAGAGATAAGATTTTTCCCAAACTCTAAACCTTTTTCAGTTAAAGATTTAAAAG
>Ga0193956_1000646_pt1 | contig 15197 bp, 19 predicted proteins | sample BB_7_MG_FD_140358 | JGI IMG/M metagenome (GOLD analysis project Ga0193956, IMG submission 140358) | Microbial mat bacterial communities from the Broadkill River, Lewes, Delaware, United States - BB_7_MG | ecosystem: Environmental > Aquatic > Freshwater > River > Microbial mats | place: USA...
GAAAGTAGGTTGTTGCCTAATTTTTATTAAGCTCTAACATTAATTTGTTAGAGCTTTTTTTTTGTATATCACTCAAACCTGACTGTTTTTTTTAACCGGTCAGGTTTTTTTTTGTCCTTTTTTTTAATTTCATGAAAATTTTGATATAAATAATAAAAAGTATATTTTTGTGTAGATTATTAAATTTAATAAAAATGGCAGATAAAAATTATATATCAGTTGATGGAAACGGTAATATCACTTTGCAAGATATAACTGGGAGAGATATTAGTATTAATGATACTAAGGAAATTAAGAGGATTTTTGAAAATACCGAACCTGAGTATATTCAAAAATTATACAAACAAATTGATGATAATTACAAGATATTTGTTGAAAATAATGATGTGCAAATTCAAAAAGTTATTGCTTTATTGCAAGAACAAATTTCTGAAAGGAAAATTTCTGTTGAAAAAAGCAAAAATATTCTTACAGGAACAATTTCAAATGTTGGAGGAAATGTTCATATTGGAGATGTTATTTATCAAAATTCTGAAAAACGTAATTCCAATAAATTGGTTATTTATATTGTTTTAATTGTTGCCTTTATTGCAACAGCTCTTGTTGTTTCGTATTACGGAAATTTTTTTAATAAAAATATTGAAGCCGAATTAATAGACACAACAAAGAATAAAATTGATACTCTTATTGAACCCATCTCAGACACATTGAAAATAATTCCTATTGAAACCGAAGTTGTTAATAAAATTGAGGAAAAGAAAGTTGAGAACTTATCTATAAAAGTATGGACTAACAATGGTAGTTCGCCCACTTTTACAGAAGACGATAATGTGAAAATATTTTTTGAAGTAAATAGAGCTTGTTATGTTAGACTTATTTACGAAATGGCAGACGGAACAGCTGTTTTGTTAGCTGATAATCTTAAAGTTGAAGCAAAAGATATAAACAAGCAACTTTCGCCTGAATATGATTTTACTTGTGCCGAACCTTTTGGCAACGAAATACTTTATGCTTATGTGCAACTTGAAAAGTTTACTCCATTAGAAACACAAGTGCAAAGCGGATACGAATTTATTGTGCAACCTCTAAAAGATGCTTATGCGTTGAGCGAAAAAGGTTTAAGAAAGAATATCCAGTTTACAAAAAAAACAATAAAAGTTAAAACTCAATCTAAAAATTAAGCTATGAAATATTATTTATTTATTCTGCTAAGTATTATAGCAACCTCAGTTTTTTCGCAACAGAGCAAAACAATTTCTGCTGTTAGTTCTCCTAAAAAATTAGAAATTAATGTTTCAAATGGAAAAGGTAACGATGTTACAAAACCTGTTATTTCTATAAACAAACCTTACAATAACCAAAAATTTATTATTCCTATGCAAGGTGGTAAGGGGATAAAACCAAATTTTACGGTAGAAATTTCGGGAACAGTTACCGACGATAATGAAATTAATTCAATATCTGTAAACGGAAACACTATTATTAACCCTGATAATGGTAATTTTTTGGCAAACTTTCCTTTTACCCAAGGCACACACGAAATTACAGTGCAAGCTTCCGACAAAGCAGGAAATATTACTTATGTCAAAAGAACAATTATTGTAGAAATTGGTGTTGCTATTTCGCCTGATTTGAAAAAACGAAACTTATATGTTCTTAGTATTGGAGTGTCTGATTTTGAAAATAGTGGAAGCAAATTTGAAAACCTAAATTATGCCGATGATGATGCACGTGCAATAAATAATTTGTTTGGAAATATGCAAGGAGTATTGTATAATAAAGTTTTTACAAAAATTCTTACAGACGAACAAGCTACAAGAGAAAATATTTTAGATGCTTTTGATTGGTTAGAAAAAGAACCCTCACAAAACGATGTTGTAGTGCTGTTTATTTCTTCTCATGGTTTTAAAGATGGAGACAAATCCTATTTAATGCCTTATGATGGAAACGTAGATAAACTTAGAGCCACAGCAATAGATTTTTACGACATTAATCAAACAGTAGAAAAATTAAGCAACAAAGACCAACGAAATTGCAGAGTTTTGTGGCTTTTAGATGCTTGCCACAGTGGCTCTTTTGGTGTGGCAGGAACAAAAGGTGCATCGCAGGTGAATATAGATGAGGCTGTTAGTATGCTCAATAACAACGAATATGGCGTTATGATGCTTAATTCTTCCGAAGCATCTGAAACTTCTTTTGAAAATGCTAAATGGCAACACGGGGCTTTTACTTTTGCAATGCTTAAAGCTCTTAAAGAAGGCAAGGCTGATTATAACAAAGATTATATTGTTACTTTTGACGAACTGGCTACTTATGTTAAGCAAGAAGTGAAAAACATGACAGGAAAAAAACAACACCCAGTAATGAAAAACCCAGCAAGCATTACGGAGTTTCCTGTTATAATTATAAAATAAATATTTTAATAAAACATATAAACTTGTAGAAACATGATTTATCATGTCTTTATGTATAATAATAGAACAAACCCGAAAGCATCTGCACGACCTGACGGTGTTTAAAAAGTAGCGATAATATTATAGAAAAAATAATTGTATAAAAATTTACAATATTTTTTTTGCACCACCGGTGCAATATAACGATAGAAAAAACACAGATAATACATAACGCACACCAGCGGGGTGCAATATTATCATCTTCATTTTTAGGTTGTTATTGTTGTTGCACCCCGCTGGGGTGCATTGTTCACACTATCAATTAGTTCTATCGCTGTTTTGCACCGCTGGTGTAATTTGAATATATGTTTTTTTCATAAAAATATATAGCAGATAGATTATATAAACTTTAAAACAAGAACTAATTTTAATAACTTATGAAAAAATTACTAACCCTAATTCTAATTACTATTAATTTTGTTGTAGTTGCACAAACTGTTAGTAATGTAGTATTTTTTGATTATAACCAAAAAGTAATAATTAAATACAATTTACAGGGAAGTTCCGACTGCGAAACTTATCTTGTAAAATTATATGTTTCTGAAAATTGTAATAATAATTTTAGAGAACTTACAACAGGAGTAACTGGCGATATAGGTTTTATAAACCCAGGAAAAAAAATGGTGGAATGGACACCAACAAGCAGTATAAAATACAACAACTGCTGTTTTAAGGTAGAAGTGGTTTGTAGTTTTAAGCAAACGGCTAAAACAGATAACCAACCTACATACAACGACCTTCCCACCAACATGGCACTAATAAAAGCCGGCAGTTTTACTATGGGAAGCCCAGCAAGCGAGGTAGATAGATATGATGATGAAACTCAACACACAGTAAAATTAACTTATAATTTTTTGATGGGCAAATATGAAGTAACCCAAGGAGAATATGAGGCACTAATGGGAACAAACCCAAGTGGTTTTAGTGGTTGTGATAATTGCCCAGTAGAAAATGTAACATGGTTTGATGCCATAAAATACTGCAATGCTTTAAGCAAAAAAGAAGGTTTTGCTGTAGCATACAACGAAACCACCGGCGATTTGCTTGATGCTAATGGCAATGTAACCAAAGATATAACAAAAGTAGAAGGCTACCGCCTGCCCACCGAAGCCGAGTGGGAATATTCATGCCGTTCTGTAGAGACGTTGCAAGCAACGTCTCTGCCTTTTAGCACAGGCAACAACCTAACCACCAGCCAAGCAAATTACGATGGAAACTATCCATACAACGGAAACAACAAAGGCACATACAGAGAAAAAACAATAGAAGTAGGCAGTTTTAGCCCAAACTCTTGGGGCTTGTATGATATGCACGGTAACGTGTGGGAGTGGTGCCACGATTGGAAAGCAACTTATCCCAACAGTGCTACAAATCCAATAGGTGCTGATAGAGGCTCTAGCCGTGTTTTGCGTGGTGGCTCGTGGAGCGGCAACGGCGGGTATTGCCGTTCGGCTGCTCGCAGCAACGACTCGCCGTCTGGCAGTGGCTACTTTATCGGCTTTCGCCTCTGTCGTGTTCCGTAGTTTAAAAAATGCTATCCTGCTAAAAACGAGCTTTTTTTAAAAAAAAATAAAAAAAAGAGAGAAAAAGATTTTGCCCCTCAAAATTGCATGCGGCTCCCTCAAGGAGCAAGCTGCAATTTTTAGTGGCAAAATCCCGCCTAAAATTGGTTATTCTAATATTTTTGTTTTATCTTTGCACAAGGTAACAGTCGTGGAAACGTGGCGTGTTTTGCGTGGTGGCTCGTGGAACAACAACGGCAAGAATTGCCGTTCGGCTAATCGCAACAACAACTCGCCGTCTAACAGTAACAACAATATCGGCTTTCGCCTCTGTCGTGTTCCGTAGCTCAAAAATAGATAGCAGGATAGCACAATTTTTTGAACAGACTGTTTTCACCTTTTCTGCCTTGTTTTTTTGTGCGGAATAAAAAAGAGCGGTTTCGTACCGTCTATAAACACCTGTATTAGTAGGCTGGCATGGATTTGCAGTTCGAAAGTTCGGGTGTTTTTTCAATAAACCACAACTTTGTCAAAGTGAAAAAACTTTGACAAAGCAGAACCTCTACTACGAGAATAACGCCTTTGACAAAGCCCTAAAACTTTGTTAAAGTTGTGGTTATGAAGAATAACTGAAATTTTGAGTATTTTTTATTCTTTTACAGCATTCCAGCCCTGTGCAACAATCGGCACTCTTACGTCGTTTTCGGAAATTAAATCTATTTGGTCTTCATTTTTTGTAATATGCCCAATAACAGATATTTGAGGATATTTTTTTATTTTGTCGTAGTCGGAAAGTGAAATTGTAAATAAAAGTTCGTAGTCTTCGCCTCCGTTCATTGCACTAATTGTTGGATCTATACCAAACTCGTGCGACATTTCTTTTGTGAGCTTATCTATTGGTAGTTTGTTTTCGTAAATTTCGCAGCCTTTTTTAGATTTTTTGCAAATATGCAATATTTCAGAAGATAGTCCGTCCGAAATATCTATCATTGAAGTTGGAACAATATTGTTTTCTGCAAGTAATTCTATAATATCTTTTCTTGCTTCTGGTCTTAATTGCCTTTGGATAATATATTCTTTTCCAGTAAAGTCTGGTTGTATTTCAGGTGTTTTTTCAAAAATTAGTTTTTCTCTTTCTAAAAGTTGTAGTCCCATGTAGGCGGCTCCCAAGTCTCCGCTAACACAAATCAAATCATTTTCTTGTGCAGTATTTCTGTAAACAGCTTTGCCTTTTTCTACTTCGCCAATCGCCGTGATGCTAATAAAAAAGCCTAATTTAGACGACGAGGTGTCGCCACCAACCAAGTCCACTCCATAGGCTTCACACGCAGAATTAATTCCCTTATAAATTTCGTTCATTGCCTCAAACGAAAATTTGTTAGATATTGCAAATGAAACAGTTATTTGTTTTGGTTGAGCATTCATTGCATATATATCCGATAGGTTTACAATAACAGATTTGTAACCAATATATTTTAAGGAGGAGTATGTTAGGTCAAAGTGGATTCCTTCTACGAGTAAATCGGTTGTTATAACTGTTTGCTTATCAGAATTATCAATAATTGCAGCATCATCACCTATTCCTTTTATTGTGCTTGTATTTTTTATTTTAAAATCTTTGGTTAGTTGGTCTATTAACTTAAATTCACCAAGTTCTGAAAGTTTTGTGAGTTTTTGTTTCATGAAAAAATATTACTTTTAGATTTAATATTATTGTAATTACTTCTTTTTACTAAGGTTAAAAGTCTTAAAATAAGATGTCCACCCACGTAAATTTGGACTATTTGTTAGTTATCTGTCAGACATTTTTTAAGGTATCTGACAGTTGTCCAATTTTATGTGAATAATCGTAAATTAAATCGCAAATGTAAATATAAAATTAGATATTTAAAATTTAATGACTCAACATTTTTATTTTTAAGTTTAAGAAAGAATAGATGTTAGTGAAAACAAATTTTATAATATATTTTTGATTAAGAAATAGTTTTAGCCATTATTTAGAAATGTAATTAGTATTAAAAATAAAAAAAAATAAAAAAAAGAGAAAAAAAATTGTTATTAATAAAATTAATATTACATTTGCAAACTGAAAATCTGAAAGATAGTAGTGTTTTGTAGATAAACAGTAGCTTTTTTATTTTCTCAAGATACTGACTGTTAAATGATTATAATAAAACATTAGAATTTTTATGCCAACAATACAGCAATTAATACGAAAAGGACGCAAGGTACAAGTAGAGAAAAGTAAATCTCCTGCACTTGAAAATTGCCCACAAAAAAGAGGAGTGTGTGTAAGAGTTTATACCACAACACCAAAAAAACCAAATTCAGCAATGAGAAAAGTTGCGAGAGTTCGGCTTACAAATGGTAAAGAAGTAAATGCTTACATTCCAGGTGAAGGACACAATTTGCAAGAACACTCAATAGTTCTTGTTAGAGGTGGAAGAATAAAAGATTTACCGGGTGTTAGATACCACGTAGTAAGAGGAAATCTTGATACAGATGGTGTTGATGGAAGAATGCAAAGGCGTTCTAAATACGGAACCAAACGACCTAAACAAGGAAAAAAGTAACAATTACGAGATAAGAAATTAAAGAAGTTGATGAAATAATTACTTGTCTTAAAAACTAAAAATTAAATGAGAAAGTCAAAACCAAAAAAAAGGATAATTCTTCCAGACCCAAAATATCAAGATCAATTAGTTACACGTTTTGTAAATGACTTGATGTATCATGGTAAAAAAACTAAAGCTCTTAAAATTTTTTATGATGCGTTAGACGTTGTAGAAGAAAAACTTAACAAGGAAGAGAAAAGTCCAGTAGAAATTTGGAAACAAGCAATGTTAAACATTACACCTGCGGTAGAAGTAAAAAGCCGAAGAATTGGTGGTGCTACATTTCAAGTTCCAATGGAAGTAAGACCCGGACGAAAAGTTGCAATAGGAGTAAAACACTTAATTTCTGCTGCACGAAAGAGAAAAGGAAAAACTATGGCAATTAAACTTGCTGACGAAATTATTGCTGCTTACAAAGAAGAAGGAGCTGCATTTAAAAAGAAAGAGGAAACTCTAAGAATGGCTGAGGCTAATAAAGCATTTGCACATTTCCGTTTCTAATTTTTTTATTTTTTATTTTTTATTTGAATTACTAATTACTTAATAACAAAGCCAAAAGGCAAGTCTTTTATTATATTACATTAAATATCAAAAAGACAATCCTCTAGTCAAAGTGCTATGATTGAAAATCTTATACATACACGCAATATCGGAATTATGGCTCACATAGATGCCGGTAAAACAACTACAACAGAACGTATATTGTTTTACACTGGCATTATCCATAAAATAGGAGAGGTTCATGACGGTGCTGCAACTATGGATTGGATGAAACAAGAGCAAGAACGAGGGATTACTATCACATCTGCCGCTACTACCACTTACTGGAATTATAACTCCCAAGATTACAAAATCAACATTATCGACACACCCGGACACGTTGACTTCACAGTAGAAGTTGAGCGGTCTTTACGTGTTTTAGATGGAGCTGTAGCAGTTTTTTGTGCTGTAGGTGGTGTTGAACCACAATCAGAAACTGTTTGGAGACAAGCAGACAAATATAGTATTCCAAAAATTGCATTTGTTAATAAAATGGATAGAACTGGTGCTGATTTTTTTAGAGTAATAAGTGAAATAGAAGAAAAATTATATGCAAACCCAATTCCAGTTCAAATACCAATAGGAGCAGAGGAAGGCTTTGAAGGTCTAATTGATTTGGTGAAAAATAAAGCTATTTATTGGCAAGAGGAAGAAGAAGGATTGAAATATTTTTATAAGGAAATCCCAAAAGATTATATAGAAGAAGCAAACGAATGGAGAGATAATCTATTTGAAAAACTATCAGAATATGATATGGGTTTCATGGAAAAATATTTAGATACACCAGAAGAAATTACCGAAGACGATATTAATAATTTAATAAGAAAAACAACCTTAGATTTAAAATTTGTTCCAGTTTTTTGTGGTTCGTCTTTAAAAAATAAGGGAGTTCAAACTCTTTTGAATGGAATAACAGCTTACCTGCCAACCCCTTTAGATTCCGAAAAAGTAAAAGGAATAAACCCCCTTACCGATAAAGAAGAAACAAGAGAGACAGATGAAAATGAACCTTTAACTGCTTTTGTTTTTAAAATAGCAACCGACCCTTATGTAGGACGATTAGCTTATGTTAGAGTTTATTCTGGCAAATTAGTTAGTGGAACACAAATTTATAATCCAAGAACAAAAAGCAAAGAACGTGTTGCAAATTTGTATAGAATGCACGCAAATAAGCAAACAAAAATAGATTCTATTTCGGCAGGAGACATTGGAGCTATTGTAGCAAAAAACTTAAAAACTGGAGACTCCATAACATTATCAGATAAGCCTCTTATACTCGGACAAATAACATTTCCAGAGCCAGTAATTGGTGTAGCAGTAGAAGCAAAAACACAGGCAGATACAGATAAGTTACACGACTCTTTAAGAAAATTAGAAGAAGAAGACCCTACCTTTCAAGTAGTTCAAAATGAGGAAACTGGGCAAACAATAATGAGTGGAATGGGAGAACTACATTTAGACGTTTTGGTTAATAGATTAAAAACAGAATTTAATGTAGCATGTAGTCAGGGAAAACCTCAAGTTACCTATAAAGAAGCCATTACCGAAACGGTGGAACATAGAGAAACATTTAAGAAACAAACAGGAGGAAAAGGAAAATTTGCCGATATTACAGTAAGATTATCACCAGCAAGTAAAGATACCTTAGGATTGGAATTTATTAATAGCATTACTCAAGGAGCAATTCCAAAAGAATATATACCAGCAGTTAAAAAAGGTTTTGAAACAGCAATGTTTAATGGACCACTTGCAGGTTATAAAATGAATTCTATAAAAATAGAACTTTTAGATGGAGAATATCATAATGTAGATTCAGATAATTTAGCATTTGAATCCGTAGCAAGAATAGCCTTCAAAAATGCTGCAAAAAAAGCAAACCCAATCCTCTTAGAACCAATAATGAAATTAGAGGTTCTAACCCCAGAACAATACATGGGAGATATTATGTCTGACATAACAAAAAGAAGAGGAAATATTGTAAATTCAGACATGAAAAATAATTCACGAATAATATCTGCAACAGTTCCCTTATCATCAACTTTTGGATATGTAACAGATTTACGAACACTATCATCTGGAAGAGCAACATCATCTATGGAATTTTTAAAATACGATGAAGTGCCTGCAGAAATATCAAAAAAAATAATAGACACAATAACAGGAAAAATATATTTTCAATAAAAATCAGATTTTAACAAATCTGAAAATAATCTTATAATTTAAAAACTCTATGAGCCAAAAGATTAGAATAAAGCTAAAATCATACGACCACAGTTTGGTAGATAGCTCTGCCGAAAAAATTGTAAAATCGGTGAAAGATACAGGAGCATTAGTAAAAGGTCCTATACCTTTGCCAACGCATAAGAGGATTTTTACTGTAAACAAATCAACTTTCGTAAACAAAGAAGCAAGAGAACAATTTCAATTATCTACATTTAAAAGACTTATTGATATTTTTAATTCTTCGCCAAAAACAGTTGATGCACTTATGAAGTTAGAACTTCCCAGTGGAGTAGATGTAGAAATAAAAGTTTGATGATTTTTCGGACTTAAGCAAACATTAAATTTAATAAAAGTATTAATAAAATAAATATAGAAAAATGCCAGGACTAATAGGAAAAAAAGTGGGGATGACCTCAGTCTTCGATAAAGACGGTAAAAATGTTCCATGTACTGTAATAGAAGTGGGTCCATGTGTTATTACTCAAATAAAAAAAGAAGAAACAGATGGCTACAATTCAGTTCAAGTGGCTTACGAAGAGAAAAAAGAGAAAAACGCAACAAAAGCAGAAATAGGTCATTTTAACAAAGCAAATACAACTCCAAAGAAAAAAGTAGTTGAATTTCGTGGAGTTATAGAAAAAGAACTTGGAGATGAACTAACAGTTGACTTTTTTAAAGATGATTTATGGTTAGACGTTACAGGATTTTCAAAAGGAAAAGGATTCCAAGGAGTAGTTAAAAGATATAACTTCCGAGGAGTTGGAGGACAAACTCACGGACAACAAGACAGAAACAGAGCACCAGGTTCAGTAGGAGCTTCTTCATACCCCTCACGAGTATTTAAAGGGATGCGTATGGGTGGCCATATGGGAGCAAAAAAAGTTAAAATACTTAACTTAAAAGTTGTTAAAATAATTCCAGAACACAACTTACTATTACTAAAAGGTGCCGTACCAGGTGCTAAAGGTTCATACTTAATAATTGAAAAATAATGGAAATCAAAGTAATCAACAAAGAAGGACAGGACGTTGGTAAAAGTATAGAATTGAAAGACTCAATTTTTAATATAGAACCAAACGACCATGCTATATACCTTGCAGTTAAGCAATATATGGCAAATAAAAGACAAGGCACACACAAAGCCAAAGAAAGAGGCGAAATAAAAGGAAGCACCAGAAAAATAAAAAAACAAAAAGGAACAGGTACTGCCAGAGCAGGAAGTATCAAATCTCCCGTTTTTAGAGGTGGTGGTAGAGTTTTTGGTCCTAAACCAAGAGACTATAGCTTCAAACTAAATAAAAAATTAAAAAGACTCGCTCGAAAATCTGCTTTATCGTATAAAGCTAAGAATAACGAGATTATGATTGTAGAAGACTTTACTTTTGACAAAGCAAAAACAAGCGAATTTGTTAAATTTGAAAATAATTTAAAAATAAATGATAAAAAGTCTCTTTTAATTTTAAAAAACGAAAATATTAATCTATATTTGTCGTCCCGAAATCTAAAAAATTCTAAAGTAATAACTGCTAATGAGTTAAATACTTATGACATTTTGAAATATAACAACTTAGTATTCTTTGAGGGTTCTATAGATGTAGTTAATAGTGTTTTAGACAAATAAATTAAGAAAATTTTAATTCAAAATCACAGATGAGTATTTTAATAAAACCAATTGTCTCTGAAAAAATGACAGAAAAACAAGAAGACCTAAATCAATACGGTTTTATTGTGGACAAACGAGCAAACAAAATCCAAGTAAAAAAAGCAATAGAAGATTTATATAATGTTACTGTAGTGTCTGTAAATACTATGATTTATGGTGGAAAACGTAAACAAAGACACACAAAATCTGGAGTTGTAAAAGGAAAAACAAATGCATATAAAAAAGCTATAGTTTCCTTAGTAGATGGTGACACTATTGATTTTTACAGTAATATTTAGATATAATTTTTTTATTTCAACGAAAAATTAAAAAAATTAAAATCTAAAATCTAAAATTTTTAAAAGAAATGGCACTACGCAAAATAAAACCGACTACACCGGGACAAAGAAGAAAAATTGTAACAACATTTTCTGAAATAACTAAATCCAGCCCAGAGAAATCTCTTGTAAGAGGAATAAAAAGAACAGGAGGACGAAATAGTCAAGGACGTATGACTTCCAGATACATTGGAGGTGGACACAAGAAAAAATACAGAGTAATTGACTTTAAAAGAGATAAAGAAGGAATACCTGGACGAATAGCTTCTATAGAATATGATCCAAATAGAAGTGCAAGAATTGCACTTGTAGTATATAAAGATGGTGTAAAATCATATATAATTGCTCCAAGAGGAATTGAAGTAGGACAAGAAATTTTATCAGGAAAGGGAGTAGCCCCAGAAATAGGAAATACTTTGTATTTATCCGAAATACCTTTGGGAGCAGTTATTCACAATGTTGAATTGAACCCAAGACAAGGAGCATCAATGGTAAGAAGTGCAGGTTCATATGCACAATTAATATCAAGAGATGGCAAATATGCTTTGATAAAATTACCATCAGGAGAAGTAAGAAAAATTTTGGCAACTTGTAGAGCTACAATTGGACATGTCTCAAATTCAGACCATCAATTAGAACGCTCGGGAAAAGCAGGACGCTCAAGATGGAAAGGACGACGCCCAAGAGTACGTGGAGTTGTAATGAACCCAGTAGATCACCCAATGGGTGGTGGAGAAGGTCGCTCTTCGGGAGGGCACCCACGTTCAAGAAATGGTATTCTTGCAAAAGGATTCAAAACAAGAGATAAAAAGAAACGTTCAAACAGATATATTGTAGAACGAAGAAAAACTAAAAAGAGGTAAAAATAATTAAAAAACAATAACATGAGCCGCTCACTAAAGAAGGGACCTTATATTGACGTTAAATTAGAACGCAAGGTTTTAAAAATGCAAGAAACAGGAAAGAAAACCGTTATCAAAACTTGGGCAAGAAGATCAATGATTTCCCCAGATTTTGTAGGACATACATTAGCTGTTCACAATGGTAATAAGTTTATACCAGTTTATATTACGGAGAATATGGTTGGACATAAACTTGGAGAGTTCGCCCCAACAAGAACTTTCAGAGGACATTCTGGAAACAGAAAAAAATAATTAAAAATAGAGTAAAAAATACATAATTTCAACTTGAGATGGGAAAAAGAAAAAAAATAAGAGCAGATATAATAAAAGAACAAAAAAAGAAACAATATTTTGCTGTTCTTCGTAATTGTCCTACGTCTCCTCGAAAAATGAGGCTTGTTGCTGATGTTATAAGAGGAAAAGACATAAATACTGCTCTCGATATACTAACATTTTCACCAAAAGAAGCATCAGGTAGATTAAAAGTTTTATTAAAATCTGCAATTGCAAATTGGGAGCAAAAAAATGAAGATGTAAGAATAGAAGATGCTGACTTATACATAAAAACAATTTATGTAGATTCTGCAAGAATGCTAAAAAGAATTCAGCCAAGAGCACAAGGTAGAGCTTATAGAATAAGAAAACGTTCTAACCATGTAACTTTATTTATAGACACAAAATCAAAACCAAATATTTAGAATGGGACAAAAGGTAAATCCAATAAGTAGTAGGCTGGGATACATCAGAGGATGGGATTCCAACTGGTTCGGAGGAGATAATTATGCAGATAATATCTACGAAGACGATAAAATAAGAAAATATCTTAACGTAAGGTTAGTAAAAGCAAATATTTCAAGAATAATAATAGAAAGAACTCTAAAACTTATAACTATAACTGTTAATACAGCAAGACCTGGAATAATAATAGGAAAAGGTGGAAAAGAAGTTGATAGACTTAGAGAAGAACTTAAAAAAATCACAAACAAAGAAGTTCAAGTTAATATTTTTGAAGTAAAAAGACCTGAATTAGACGCTCTTATTGTTGCAAATACAGTTGCTAAACAACTTGAAGGTAAAATAGCATATAGAAGAGCAATAAAAATGGCAATAGCATCAACTATGAGAATGGGTGCAAAAGGAGTAAAAATATTGATAGCTGGACGATTAAATGGAGCTGAAATGGCTCGTAATGAAATGTATAAAGAAGGAAGAACTCCACTTCATACTCTCCGAGCTGATATAGATTACGCAGCAGCAGAAGCATTAACAAAAGTCGGTTTATTAGGTATTAAAGTTTGGATTTTCAAAGGTGAGGTTTACGGAAAAAGAGATTTGTCGCCTAATGTAGATAAGAAAATTAAACAAAAAAAATCAAAGGTAAAACGAAGAAGAAATACAAGATAAGTAAGTAAATTTTAATTTTTTATAAAATTATATAGAAAAAAATACTTATTTTAAATTCTAACAAATAATTATTATCAAAAATAATGTTACAACCAAAGAAAACAAAATATAGGAAACTCCAGAAAGGAAGAATGAAAGGCAATGCCAACAGAGGTAATCAAATCTCATTCGGTTCTTTCGGAATAAAAGCCTTAGAAACTTGTTGGATGACAGGAAGACAATTAGAGGCTGCCAGACAGGCAGTTACAAGGCGCATGAAACGACAGGGGCAAATATGGATTAGAGTTTTTCCTACAAAACCTGTAACTAAAAAACCTGCCGAGGTTAGAATGGGGAAAGGTAAAGGAGATATTGAGCACTACGTTGCAAGAATTACACCAGGTAGAATTATTTTTGAAGCCGAAGGAGTAGATTTAGCAACAGCAAAAGAAGCTCTAAGACTTGCTGCACAAAAATTGCCTATTAAAACTAAATTTATTGTCAGACGAGACTATACTGAAAGTTAAAAAAGAGGTAAAAGACAAATATTAAACATTCATTCTAAATAAATTTACTGATGAAAAATTCTGAAATAAGAGAGCTGGCTACCAACGAGGTAATTGAGAGTATTCAAGAAGAAAAGGCTCGTTTATTAACCTTAAGACTTAATCATGCTGTTTCTCCATTAGAAAATCACCTTCAATTAAAAAATTCAAAAAGGCTTATAGCTCGTTTAAAAACAGAGCTAAGACAAAGAGAAATAGGAGAAAGCAAGTAATTGATTATTTGAAAATACTACGAATTAAATAAAAACAATGGAAATAAAAAGAAATCTAAGAAAAGTACGTATAGGGCTTGTTGTTAGTAACAAAATGGAAAAAACCATTTCTGTTGAGGTTACTCGGAACATGAAACACCCTAAATACGGAAAATTTATCAGCAAAAAAAGTAAATTTTTTGCACATGATGCAGAGAATAACTGCAACATTGGAGATAAAGTAAAAATAATGGAAACTCGCCCATTAAGTAAAAACAAAAGATGGCGATTAGTAGAAATACTTGAAAGAGCTAAATAATTATGATACAAAAAGAATCAAGACTTGCAGTTGCAGATAATACAGGAGCAAAAGAAGTGCTTTGTATTAATATTTTAGGAGGTTCTCAACAAAAATACGCTACTGTAGGCGACAAGATTGTAGTTACTGTAAAAAGTGCAATTCCTTCAGGAGAAGTAAAAAAAGGAACTGTAATAAAAGCAGTAGTTGTCAGAACCAAAAAAGAAGTACGCAGAGCAGACGGATCTTATATTAGATTCGACGATAATGCAGTAGTATTGTTGGATACAGCAGGAGAAATGAAAGGGACTCGTATTTTTGGACCTATTCCAAGAGAATTGAGAAAAAATTATATGAAAATAGTTTCTCTGGCTCCAGAAGTTTTATAATAAATTAATATTCTGATAATTATGAGAAAAATTCATATAAAAAAAGGTGATAACGTTTATGTTAACACCGGAGAAGACAAAGGTAAAAAAGGTAGAGTTCTTAGAGTTATTGTAGATGAGTATAGAGCAATAGTTGAAGGAGTAAATATGGTTTA
>Ga0193956_1000647_pt1 | contig 15174 bp, 12 predicted proteins | sample BB_7_MG_FD_140358 | JGI IMG/M metagenome (GOLD analysis project Ga0193956, IMG submission 140358) | Microbial mat bacterial communities from the Broadkill River, Lewes, Delaware, United States - BB_7_MG | ecosystem: Environmental > Aquatic > Freshwater > River > Microbial mats | place: USA...
AAATAAATTCTTCGCCACCATAACGTGCAGCAAGTCCGTTCGGTGCAAAGGGGGTATTATTAAGCGCTTGAGCCACGGCAATAAGGCAGTTGTAACCCTCTTGGTGGCCATAGTGGTCGTTGTATTTCTTGAAAAAATCGATATCGCACAAGATGATCGATAGCGGTTGTTGAGCTGTTTTGAGTTGTTGCCATTGATTAAGTAGGGAGTCGTCAAATGTACGGCGATTCGGAATTTGAGTGAGTCCATCTATTTTTGCAATGCGCTCTAGGGCGGCGTGGGCTTCAGCTAAATCACGCTCTGCTTGTTTCCGTTCGGTAATATCTTTATACTGTGCCAAGGTCCCAGGTGTGCCGTCGAGGGTAACAAGCCGTGAAGTGGTCATAATGTAGCTGACCTGCTCCCCTGCGCTATTGATAAGATCAATGTCCGTTTGTGTTGTTTTCCGGCTCGCAGTCGCGAGTTGACACTCTTTTTCTGTAAGGAGTTCTGAGCATTCAATACCGACAACTTGCTCGCGTGTTTTACCTAATAGGGTTAGCATTTGACCGTTGGCTCGAACGATAATACCATCAACGCGAATCACAATCATTGGGTCGACACAGGCAGAGAATATTTGCTCTAATTCCATGTCGGACATTTCTGATCTCAAAAGTTGACCATTCACGCGGCCAATAAAGTCTTCAAGGGCTTTCGACATCTCTTCAAGTTCAAGACATTGAGGGCAGGTGACTTTTTCGTTATTATCATCTTCGGTAGTGGGTGAGGCATGATTGTTATTCACGACACAAATCTCCTTGGTGACTATGACGCCTTGAGTTCTTAATTAAAAAGGCTACGCAATAACTTTTTAGCATATTATAAAAAAAATAGATAAGTGATTTGGATTTGAACAAGTTTTTAACAAATATTTTAATTTTTAATTCTGCGCTTTTTGTTAGTTTAGGTTAAATGATATACGGCTTTTTTCAATGAATAATGGGGAGTTAGTGGAACATTATGGTTAAACTATTATTATATGTCCATGATCTTGAGATTGCTCAAATATATTTGAAACTCGCAGCAGAAGTAAATATTGAGTGCGAAGTTGTTCACTCCTTCGAAGAGTTCTATAAAAAACACCAAGCGCAGCCTTATAGTGGTCTTCTTGTCGATATTGTAAGTAGTATTCGGGCCAGCACATTTGATCGAGCGACACTAAAGGATCTGATGGCTGTTTATCCATCGTTGCGTCTTCGGTGGGACCCTGCTGGTGGTGACATGCGAACCTTGATGACAGGTGCAGGCGCAGGGCAAAAGGTATCTTTAGAACAATTTGTAGTAACATATTGCCGTCTATTTACTCCCCGAGCTCTACGCTTACATTGTCGTAAAGAGCTGCACTGTAGTGTACTGTGTTCGGTTTATGGAGATATGCCAGAAGACTCGATAGAACGAACGGTAACTGCGGATGTTTCTGTTGGCGGTTGCTTCTTGTACTCCTCCCATTGTTTGACCAAGGGGACAACGTTATGGTTACGTTTTATTGATCTTGTTGATAATACCCCTATTCAGGTTGAGGTTGTTTGGTGTCGTGAGTGGGGGAAGACTACTCGATTGCCTGGTGTTGGTGTTAAATTTTTGAAAATTAGAGATGAGCAACGGCAAGAGTTTGGAGCCATGGTTGATTGCGATCATTGTGAGAGTTAGTTAAGTCTTGTTGGTTGTAGGGGTAAGATATGTTACAGGCTGTATTTTTAGACCGCGATGGCACCATCAATGTTGAGCGAGACTATCTATTTCGTTGTGAGGAATTTGAGTTCATTTCAGGAGCTCAGCAAGCGATTAAAAAACTCAATGACGCTGGTTTTTTAGTTATTGTTGTGACGAATCAATCAGGTGTTGCACGTGGTTTCTATTCAGAGCAACAGGTTGCAGTGCTTCACGAATTTGTACAAAGTCAGCTGAAGTCGTATGGCGCTCACGTCGATGGATTTTATTATTGCCCCCATCATCCTGACAAAGGTCAGCCGCCGTATCGGCAACGGTGTCGATGTCGCAAGGGAGAGCCGGGGATGTTGCTGGATGCGGCTCGGGATTTTAATATAGATTTGACTCAATCGTTTATTGTTGGTGACAAATTGGCTGACGTGGAAGCGGGGCTGGCCGTTGGTAGTGTGCCGATTCTTGTGCGCACTGGGCATGGTGAGAGCGAAAAAGATAAAATACCCACCGAAACTAGGGTGTGCGCCGATCTTCTATGTGCTGTCGATATGATCTGTTCAAAAGGCTAATGTATTTATGTTTGTTATATCTAGATTCGGAGGGATAGCGTGATTGTTCCCGTTGTCCTTTCTGGAGGTCGTGGCACGCGGTTATGGCCCCTCTCTCGTACGCATTATCCTAAGCAGTTGCTATCATTATGTGGTGAACAAACGCTGCTTCAGCAAACGTTAACTCGTTTGCAAGGTGGTGGTGAATTCGCTCCAGCATTTGTGGTTTGCAATACGCAACATCGTTTTTTGGTGGCCGAACAATTGTGTCAAATTAATCAACAACAGGCACAAGTGATTTTAGAACCATGCGGGCGAAATACGGCTCCAGCCGCAGCGGTGGCATCATTGATGGCATTGGACAAAAATGATGATCCGCTGGTGCTTATCCTCCCTGCTGATCATGTCATTGAAGATCATTCAGCCTTACATAAAGCGCTTGAAAAGGGTAGGTCTCTGGCAGAGGCTGGTCATCTTGTTACCTTTGGTATTCAACCAACACGTGCCGAAACAGGTTACGGTTATATTCATACGGGGCAACCGCTTGCAGGGGGATGGGACGTTGCCGCCTTTGTAGAAAAGCCACAACGTGAAACTGCGCAGCAATATCTCGAAAGTGGCGATTATTATTGGAATAGCGGTATGTTTATGTTCCGTGCGTCCCGTTACATCGCCGAGCTTGAACGCTATCATCCGCAAATGGTTGCAACGTGTCGCGCCGCTGTGGATGAAGCGCAACAAGATCTCGATTTTATCCGTTTGGATGTTGATCGTTTTTCAAATAGTGAAAACATCTCCATTGATTATGCGGTGATGGAAAAAACGTCTGCCGCTGCTGTGGTTGCTTTGGATGCTGGTTGGAGTGATGTGGGGTGTTGGTCAGCACTATGGCAAGTGGGTGAGGGTGATGAACATGGTAATGTTTGTCGTGGTGATGTCGTTACAAATTCAACGACCAACAGCTATGTTCATTCAACCTCGCGGCTCGTTACCGCTGTTGGATTACAGGATATGGTGGTGGTCGAATCATCCGATGCTGTTTTTGTTGCTCCCAAAGATCAGGCCTGTGATGTACAGAACATTGTCGCACAATTGGAGAAAGAGCAGCGCGATGAATTGATTCATCATCCACGTGTTAATCGTCCTTGGGGCAGCTATGAATGTATTGATCGCGCCGAGCGTTATCAGGTGAAACGCATTCGTGTCAATCCGGGTAGCTCATTGTCGCTACAGTTACACCATCATCGCGCCGAACATTGGATTGTCGTGACAGGAACAGCACGAATTACGCGTGGTGATGAGGTTTTTTTTCTAACTGAAAACCAATCGACCTATATCCCTCTAGGTGAGAAACACCAACTCGAAAATCCCGGTCAAGTGATGCTAGAGTTGATCGAAGTGCAATCGGGTAGTTACCTTGGGGAAGATGATATTATCCGCTTTGGTGTTGAAGATAACGATTATGTGTGAGGTGTCATAATGGAGATCCGTTGTTTTAAAGCTTATGATGTTCGTGGCCGTTTGCCCGACGAACTCAATGATGATATTGCTTACCGTATTGGCCGTGCGTATGCGCTATTTTTGCAACCTAAACAGGTGGTTGTTGGCCGCGATGTTCGGTTAAGTAGTCGAGCTCTTAGCCAAGCATTAACAAGAGGTCTAATTGATGCTGGGGTAGATGTGTACGACATAGGCTTGTGTGGTACCGAAGAGGTTTATTTTGCCACTTTTAGTCAGCAGATGGATGGTGGCATTATGGTGACGGCAAGTCACAATCCTCTGGATTATAATGGCTTAAAGTTGGTTCGTGAGCAATCTAAGCCGATTAGTGCTGATACGGGGTTGCAGCAGATTCGTTCGTTTGCTGAACAGGGTGATTTCCCCTCGTCGCAACAGAAAGGAACGCTGCATCAGCTTAATGTTCGCCCTGCGTACATTGAACATCTATTAAACTACATTGATTCGAGTCAACTTTCAGCTGTTAAGGTGGTGGTTAATGCGGGTAATGGTTGTGCTGGCCCAGTTATTGATCTGTTGCAGCAGGAGCTACCTTTTAAATTGATACCGATTCACCATCAGCCTGATGGAACCTTTCCGAATGGAATTCCTAATCCGTTGTTGCCTGAAAATCGTGCTGCAACTGCCGACGCAGTAATCGCTCATCAGGCGGTTGCTGGCATTGCGTGGGATGGTGATTTTGACCGCTGTTTTCTCTTCGATGAAAAAGGTCGTTTTATTGAAGGTTATTACATTGTTGGTTTGTTGGCTGCGGCATTTTTAAATAAGCATCCAGAGGGCAAGGTTGTTCACGATCCTCGCTTGGTTTGGAATACTTTTGATGTTGTTCAGCGCGCTGGTGGCGAAGCCATCGAGAGTAAATCTGGGCATTCATTTATCAAAGAAAAAATGCGCGAAGTTGATGCCGTGTACGGAGGCGAAATGAGTGCTCATCATTACTTCCGAGATTTTTCGTATTGCGATAGCGGTATGATTCCTTGGTTGTTAGTACTCGAACTTATGGCAACTCAAGGTAAGCCATTGTCGGCCTTAGTTGACGATATGATCGCAGCATATCCATCCAGCGGTGAGATTAATCGTACCCTTGTTGATGCAACAGGGGCGATGGCAGCATTAGAGCTGCACTATTCTGACGTTGCCGAATCCATTGATCATATTGATGGTCTCAGTATGTCCTTTGATTCGTGGCGCTTTAATTTACGTAGCTCGAATACCGAGCCTGTTGTTCGATTAAATGTTGAATCTCGCGGAGATACCACTTTTATGGAAGCTAAAACCAAGGAAGTTTTGCACTGGTTGGATCTCTGGCAAAAAAAACATTGCGGCTGATTTAGGCGCAAGGGTTCTGCTGCAATTTATGTTACTGTTAGCAATTGCCTGTATTAGAAATTAAGTCTGAATTATGACCCGTTCCCTCATAAAGGTGGTTCAGTGACGCGCGCTCTTATCCTTGCATCAACAAGTCCTTATCGTCAGCAGTTACTGCAACAATTGGGTCTAGCTTTTACTGCTGTCGCACCTCAGTGTGAAGAGGTTCTTGACCAACGGATCTCTCCAGAACTACTGGTGAAACACCTTGCGTTGCAAAAAGCAACGAGTTTGAGCGCTTGCTATGATGATGCGTTGATCTTGGGTTCCGATCAGGTGTTTGTTAATCCTCGTGGGACGATACTCGGCAAGCCCGGTTCCGCAGCTGGTGCGCGACGCCAGCTGGAAGCAATGTCAGGTAAAACCCATCATTTTTATACTGGACTTGCTCTGTATGATTGTTTTACTAAACGCTCCTTGACGGAGTATGTTTCTTATTCAGTAACGTTGCGTGAGCTTAGTTCTGAACAGATCGCTTACTATGTTGAACAGGAAAACCCTATCGACTGTGCTGGCTCTTTTAAAATAGAGGGGCTGGGTATTAGCTTGATGGAAAAGATGGCTGGTGAAGATTATACCAGTTTGATTGGGTTGCCCTTGATCCGCTTAACGTCGATGTTGCAGGAGTTTGGTGTTGATCCCTTGTCTCCCGTTGGCTGTCTGTCACAAGCACCTTCTGTTTAATTTATTACCTATTATCCCTTTTTTACCTTTGGATTTAGACCATTATGGAACATGCTAATTTTGTCCATCTGCACTTACATAGTCAATACAGTCTGCTCGACGGCGCGATTAAAATTCCTGATTTAATCAATCGTGTCAAAGAGTATAAAATGCCAGCTGTTGCTGTGACCGATCATGGCAATATGTTTGGTGCGATGGAGTTTTTCACCAAAGCTACTGCGGCTGGGGTTAAGCCTGTTTTAGGCTGTGAAGTATATGTCGCGCCCGGTAAACGCTTCGAAAAGAAAAATGCTAAGGGCTCTTCCGAGGCATCATATCATTTGGTTTTGTTGTGCCAAAATAAAATTGGTTATCGCAATCTGTGTTACCTCGTGTCGGCGGCCTTTCGTGAGGGGTTTTACTACAAGCCGCGTATCGATTGGGATCTGCTCGAACAATACAATGAGGGACTCATTGCCATGAGTGCCTGTCTCGGTGGTGAACTACCAACCTTGATCAATCTGGGTAGGACTGACGATGCATCGGCACGAGCTCAGCAGATGGCCGAAATTTTTGATGATGGCCGTTTTTATCTTGAATTACAAGAGAATGGTATTCCCATACAAACCGTTGCCAATAATGGCTTGATACAGCTCAGTGGTGATTTAGATATCCCTCTTGTTGCCACCAACGATTGTCATTATTTGACCCGTGAAGATGCTTACGCCCATGAGGTGTTGTTGTGTATTCAGACGGGTAAAACCATGGATGACGAAAAGCGCATGCGTTTTGCCAACGATGGTTTTTACGTTCGCACTCCTGATGAGATGTTTGAGCTGTTTAGTCACGTTCCACAAGCTCTCGATAATACCGTTAAAATTGCCGAACGCTGTAATCTTGATTTTGATTTTAGCACCTACCATTTCCCGCAGTACGAAAAGCCAAAGGATAAGACTCTCAACGATGTTTTGGAGGAGATGTCATGGCAAGGGCTTGATGAACGCCTTGTGACCATCAAGCAGCTTAACCCTGATTTTAGTGATGAAGATGAAAAAATCTATCGTGCCAGGCTTGAGCGTGAGCTTAAAACCATTTTCGATATGGGCTTTCCCGGCTATTTTATTATCGTTGCTGATTTTATCAACTGGGCAAAAGATAATGATATTCCTGTTGGCCCTGGTCGTGGTAGTGCCGCAGGTAGCCTCGTTGCATTTTCGATTCGGATCACCGATATTGATCCCATCCCCTATGACTTACTGTTTGAGCGCTTTCTCAACCCTGAGCGGATCTCGATGCCTGATATTGACGTCGATTTCTGTATCTATGGCCGTGAAAAAGTTATCCAGTACGTTCAAGATAAATATGGCAAGCCAAATGTTGCCCAGATTATTACTTTTGGAACATTGGGTGCAAAAGGCTGTATCAAAGATGTCGGTCGCGCCCTCAATATCCCTTATGGTGAGGTCGATAAATTATCTAAGCTTGTCCCAGCCGTTCTTAATATCACTCTGAAAGATGCCCTCAATCAAGAGGAGCGTATAGGGGAGATGGCTAAAGCCGATGTCCGAATTAAAGAACTATTGAACGTCGCCTTGAGTTTAGAAGGCTTAACCCGTCATGCATCAACCCATGCTGCGGGAGTGGTGGTCACACCAAACCCACTAACCGATTATTTACCCCTTTATACCGATCAAAAATCGGGTGGGCAAGTCACCCAGTTTCCTATGAAATATGTCGAGGAAATTGGCTTGGTTAAATTTGATTTTCTCGGGCTTAAAACCTTAACGGTTATCGCTAATGCTCTGCGCCTAATTCACAGTGCTAAAAATCCAGATTTTGATCTTGAAGTAATTTCAATTGAGGATGACGCAACCTATGAATTGCTGAGTCATGGCGATACCACTGGCGTATTCCAGCTTGAGTCCTCAGGCATGAAAGAGTTGCTGGTTAAGTTAAAACCAAACTGTTTTGAAGATATTATTGCTGCGTGTGCGCTCTACCGTCCTGGCCCGCTTGGTTCAGGTATGGTGGATAATTTTATTTTACGTAAACACGGCCAGCAAGAGATTGTTTACGATTTTCCAGAGATGGAAGCCATCCTAAAAGACACCTATGGCGTTATTGTTTATCAAGAGCAAGTTATGCTGTTGGCGCAGGTGTTGGCCAATTACTCACTCGGTGGTGCAGATTTACTCCGTCGAGCGATGGGTAAGAAAAAAGCCGAGGAGATGGACAAGCAGAAAACATTGTTCTTGGCGGGGGCGAAGGAAAACAACCATGATCCCAAAAAGGCGGAAGCCGTTTTCGATCTTATGGCGATGTTTGCTGCCTACGGTTTTAATAAATCGCACTCAGCTGCATATGCGTTGGTGGCTTATCACACAGCGTATCTGAAGGCTCACTACCCTGTTGAGTTTATGGCAGCCCTTCTAACGGAGGATATGGAAAACACCGATAAGGTGATTAAAAATATCGCCGAAGTTCGTTCCATGGGGATTGATGTGTTACCACCCGATATTAATCAATCCATCCGTTCTTTCACCGTTCATGCGAAAGCCATGCGGTTTGGTCTTGGCGCGGTCAAGGGGGTTGGTGCCGCAGCACTAGAGTCCATTATTCAGGTTCGAGAAGAGGGTCCATACAGTTCATTGAATGATTTTTGTGAGCGTGTTGACCTGAGTAAGGTTAATAAGAAAGTTGTTGATGCTCTGATTAAGTGTGGTGCTTTCGATTCCCTCGGCGGTAAACGTTCTCAATACGCAGCCGTTCTTGAGGGGGCGATGGAGATTGGCCAACAAGTTCAGCGCGAGCAGAATATCGGTCAAGATTCATTGTTCGGCATGGATGAGATGGTTAGCCACGATGGTAAAAATTATGGTGATTTGCCCGATATTGAAGAGTGGAACGATAAATTACGCTTGAATTATGAAAAAGAATCTCTTGGCTTTTATATTTCAGGCCACCCCTTAGCTCGTTTCAGTGAAGACATTAAGCGCTTCGCCACTTGCGATACTGCTGGATTATCTGAATGTAAAGATAAGGAAGATGTCAAGGTCTGCGGAATTATCTCTGGCATGAAAGAGTTGGTTACAAAAAAAGGGGATCGCATGGCCTTTGTCTCTCTTGAGGATTTAGCAGGCTCTCTTGAGGTTGTTGTTTTTCCAGAAGTATTTCAGGCTTCAAGTGACTATTTGAAGGGTGATGAGCCGTTGATGGTGTATGGCACTCTCGATGCTGGCGGTGAGACCTGTAAAATTTTAGCAACGGAAGTGATGTTATTGACCGATGTGAAGGAGCGCCAAACCAAAAAGGTGCATATCCGCTTATCGACAACCGGTTTAATTGAAGACCAACTGCAGCAACTTAAGCATACTATTGTTCGTTATGAAGGAACATGTCGCGTAATTTTACATATGGTGGTTCCGAATCGCAGTGAAACCCAAATTATCGCGGCAAAAGAGCTAAGTGTAGCTGCTAGCGACGAATTTGTTGCAGCGGTTGAAAAATTGTTTGGATACAATGTTGTCACATTCGAGTGATTGATATAACATAGACAGATTGTTTAGATGAACGGGTTGTTGCCATAAAAGGATTGATTGATTTGGAGGCATTTAAAAGGGCAGTTGAAGTTGGGCTGAGTTTTGAATGTGATCAATCGTTGTTGGCATGACACCACCACAGACTGTTTAAAATAAAATGTAAGGCAGAAGGATATCGGCCTTGCCACCTTATAGGAAAAGCCATGCGTGCTGAGGGGATAGCCGCGTGAGTTGAAAATGGGAGATAAAACCATGCAAGCATATTTAGATTTCGAAAAACCACTGGTTGATTTAGAGCAAAAGATTCATGAGTTGCGTGAGTATTCAACCGAAAGCGTTGACTTTAGTAGTGAGTTGCAAAAGTTAGAAAATAAAGCAGAAAAATTACGCGAAGATATCTTCTCTAAACTAAGTCGTTGGCAACGGACTCAATTAGCACGCCACCCTGGGCGTCCCTTTACACTCGACTTTGTTGAGCATGTTTTTACGGATTGGTTTGAGATGCACGGTGATCGTAATTTTGCCGATGATCCTGCATTGGTTTGTGGCTTTGCCCGTTTAGATGGTCAGCCCTGTGCTGTTATTGGTCATCAAAAAGGTCGCGACACCAAGGAAAAAGTGATTCGTAACTTTGGTATGCCTAATCCCGAAGGCTATCGCAAAGCATTGCGTGTTATGAAAATGGCTGAGCAATTCGGTTTGCCTGTGTTTACTTTTGTTGATACCCCTGGTGCATATCCGGGTATTGGTGCTGAGGAGCGTGGTCAGGCGGAAGCGATTGCTCGCAACTTACGTGAAATGGCATCTCTGAAAGTTCCAGTCATTGTTACGGTAACAGGTGAGGGCGGTTCTGGTGGTGCTTTAGCTGTCGCTGTGGGAAATCGCGTATTGATGATGCAATACTCTGTTTATGCTGTTATCTCACCTGAAGGTTGTGCGGCTATTTTATGGAGTGACGGTGCAAAAGGACCTCAAGCTGCTGAAGCGCTTAAGCTAACAGCTACCGATATTAATGAGCTAGGTTGTGTTATTGACGATGTTATTGAGGAGCCTGTTGGTGGTGCCCACAATGATGTCAAGCAAGCTGGAGAGATCGTTAAGGGCTACCTAAAGAAACACCTCGAGGAGTTACAGCAACTCTCTGCCGAGGAGCTTGTTGAACAGCGTTACCAGAAGTTCCGTGCGATGACTGTCATGCAAGAAGAAGTTTCGGATTCAGCTCAGGATTAGGTCAATGCAGTGTATCTGGCGATTTATTCTGTGCATGCTGTTCTTTGTTGTTGGCGCTTGTTCGCCATCACTTCAACCACAGCCGACTCAAAATGCGCCAGATGGAACCCGCTTAAAAGGGTGGCAAAAGCCTTATGAGGAGTTTGGCGAATCGTACACGCCTCTGCTCCATCATGAAGGATTTGTCGAAAAAGGCTTAGCGAGTTGGTACGGTAAAAAGTTTCATGGACGTAACACCAGTAATGGTGAAATCTACGATATGTATGCCATGACTGCTGCGCACAAAACACTCCCTTTAGGGGTTTTTGTGCGTGTTGAAAACCAATCAAATGGCCGTAGTGAAGTAGTTAGAGTTAATGATCGTGGACCTTTTGTTGCCGGACGCATTATCGATTTATCGTATGCTGCTGCCAACACACTGGGCGTTGTTGGTCCTGGGACAGCTCCAGTTATTGTCACTGCGCTCGGTTATCAAAATCCAGAATCTGATGGCTCCGTAACCTATCGCTTACCGCAGGCTATTGATCAGGGACCTTTTGCTGTTCAGGTTGGGGCCTTTACTCAACAGCCAAATGCACTCCGGTTGCGCAGTGAATTACAACAACGTTATGGTTATGCGGATCTTCGGCAAGCACAGATTAATGGCCAGACTTTTTATCGAGTACGAGCGGGGAAATATTCATCGCTGACTGAAGCACGACAAGCGCAACAGAATTTTTTGCAAGCAGGTTATGGTTCAGGATTTGTTGTTGCAATTGACTAAAGTGCCACTTGGTTTTATATAAAATGGGCGCTATCTCGACAAAGAGATAGCGCCCATTTTCCGTTTAGTCTATCGGAGATTAACGCTTATCTAGGTATTCTCTGATCCACTCTTTTTGGTTTGCTCTCAAGCGATTGGAGTGAAGAAGGTCGCGAGCTTCCATCGTCGATAAACGCGGCAGAAAATGGATAAACCATACTTGGGGCGTGTGATTGTTTTTCAATATTGCCCTCTGTAGATTTTTGCGCTTACTCCAACGTGGATGGCGGGCAACCATTGAGATGGTTTCGGGTGATGTCATGCTACTGCTCAGAAATTTAAAGATCGCTGATTCATGCAGGCGAGGATTTTCCAGACTGGCTTCAATAATTTTTGGATGTCCCTCTTTAAGCAATGAAGCGAGAAGCGCGCTGTTGGCACGTTTAGCTAGCGAGATTTTGTTGCCCAACGGTTCGTTAGGGAGGCGTTGGCAAATTGAATGTTCAGCAGCAACGCGAATATCGGAAGTCTGACCGGGTAAGATACATAAGTTGAGTAGATCAAAAAGCCGCAGTTTTGCCATGAGTTGTTTTGCAAGTGCTGGTGGTAGGGCGGCGTTGCGAATGATTGAAACGATAACAGATTGACTTTGTCCTAACTTATGCTTACTAACCGCTTTTAGAATATCAGAACTGAGGTCTTGTCGTTTGAGCAGCTGGAGAAGGTGCTCCTCAGTAAGAGATAGGTTCTTCAGCGCTGCATGTACAACCTCGCTGGCAGGGTCATTGATAATGGTTTTTAAGCCATCACCATCCGTAGTCAACGCCTGTTTCAGACGTTGAACTAAGTCTGTATCAAGCGTTGACGATGGCATGTCTTCTCCTTTAGCGGTGCTGCACGTTTTTAACGTTTTTTATTGAAAAACCCATACTCTTCAAGAAAGTTCTGTTTGTATTCAGCATATTGGTCTTGTTCGATCGCTTTACGAGCGCCTGCAACCATATTTAAGTAAAAGTGAACATTATGGATCGCTGCAAGGGTTGCCGATAAAATCTCATTGGCGTTAAACAAATGATGAAGATATGCACGACTAAAGTTACGACAGCAATAGCAATCACAAGCTGGATCAACGGGATAAAAGTCACGACGGTAGTTACGATTTGTGAGGCGTAATTTACCACGTGAAGTAAACAGGGTTGCGCTGCGGGCATAGCGCGTTGGAATCACGCAATCAAACATATCCATGCCGCGATCAATACTCTCTAAAATATCTTCTGGTAAACCAACACCCATAAGGTAACGCGGTTTATCGACAGGTAGGAAGGGTGCTGTATAATCGACAACTTTTTTAAGTAGCTCTAAGCCTTCACCGACACTAACACCACCAATTGCGTATCCTGGGAAATCCATGGATGTTAGTTGCTCCGCACATTCACGACGTAGATCCTCGTAAATGCTCCCTTGAACAATAGCGAATAGAGCTTGATCTTGTCGGGTGTGGTGTTCTAAGCACGATTCCGCCCAGCGAAGGGTTTTCTGAACAGATTTTTTTGAATAATCATGGGTTGATGGGTAGGGAATGCACTCATCGAATGCCATCATAATATCAGCGCCTAAGGTGTTTTGAATCTGCATGGCCTCTTTAGGGCCAATGAAGATCTCATCACCGTTTTGTTCTTGGCGGAAAAAGACACCGGTTTCGGTGATTTTTTTCTTTGGTAATGAAAAAACTTGAAAGCCGCCACTATCGGTCAGTATTGGCTTGTCCCAGTTCATGAATTTGTGCAGTCCACCTGCTTTTTTAACCAGAGCTTCCCCTGGCTTAAGGTGGAGGTGATAGGTGTTCGACAGGATGATTTGCGCGCCCGTTTCTTCAACCTGTGCCGGTGTGAGTGCCTTGAGGGCTCCATGTGTACCGACTGGCATGAAGATAGGTGTTTCAATCGTGCCGTGGGGAGTGTGGATGCGGCCACGACGTGCCTGCGTATTTTTATCCGTATGTAAAAGGTCGAACTTAAACATGAGTGTTGGGATCTTTTCGGTGAAAGAGTTAAGATGACTAACTTAAATAAATGATGAACACTAAAGGTAACAGTATCAAAAGCGCAGCAAGATTGCAATGTAGAGCGCTTAGCAATGTGCAGGGAAGGCAGCAGTTATGGGGCAATATTCAAGATTTAAACGGGCTGAGTTTGTTAAACTTAAATTCAAATTGCGATTTACTGAGTTTATCGATGTTGACTTGGCAACATTGTTACGTTTAAGGCGTTCATTGCGTGCCACGGCACAATATTGTTTTTTATCTGGGCAGAGTATCCCTTCAGGGCGATTTAGTCGGTTGTTTGAACCTGAATTAGCCTCAGATCCTGTGGCTCAGCGTCAGTTTCAAAAAAGTGGTCCGGCGTTTGTCCTTAACGTTGATCTTGATCAGCTTGGAACATATCAAAAGGGTGATTTAATCACTTTCGATGCGATTGTTTGGGGTGGAGATTTGGAGGTAGTACGTGATTTTGTCCATGTTATTGATGCTCTAGGAAAAACAGGGTTGCGTCCTGATGCAGGGCGTTTTGATATGTTTGAAGTTTATGCCGAAGACTCAGCCGTTCAGTTGCAACGCGTTTGGTCACATGAAGACATTAATAGCGAACTTATTGCTCCTGTTAGAGACGGTGAGTGGTGGCTAAATAGTTGTGCGTTGGAGTGCGAGCGAGTTCGGTTAGAATTTACCACACCTGCGCGATTAATCGTTCGCAAGCGGCCCATGTTTAATCCAACCTTTAAATTGATTTTTCCGTTTATTTTACGCCGCGTGACGTCAATGTTGTATAGCCATTGCCGTTTTGATTTGAGTGTCGATTCGCAAGCACTACTCGATATGTCCGCATCAATAACATGTCAACATAGTTCGTTGAAGTGGAACGATTGGCGAGAATTGCAGCGCGAAGATTGCAATCAACCGTTGGGTGGTGTTGAAGGAAGTGTTGAGTTGTTTGGTACGGAATTGATAGATTTGATCCCCTTTCTCTATTTAGGTAGCCTGATGAACCTTGGTAAAAATGCCTCTTTTGGTGCTGGACAGTATCGCGTTGTTCCCTGTGCCGTCGCGGAGTAAAGTACAGTTGCGAATTAGGCTTGTTTTTGTATAATGTTACATATATTCACTTTCACTCGTTTGACAATAAATGGAGGTGTGCGATGAAAGATGCATGGAAAGAGCGAGAAAATGCTTTTGAAAATCAATATATTCATGATTTAGAGAAGAAAAAGTTAGAGGAGAAAAAGCAACAGCAGAAACTTGAGCAAATTAAAGAATTAAATCGTGATTGTTGCCCCAAGTGTGGTGATTTGATCCAGCCTGTTACGTTTCATGATGTTCCGCTGGATCAATGTCCCTCCTGTGGTGGTGTTTGGCTTGGTGAAAACGATTTGAAGCTGTTGGCGCAAAAGGATCACCGTACTTGGTTTGATCTGTGGTTTAAGCAGGGCGATAGTGGTGAATAATAGGTGAATGATGATTGGTTAACATGGTATAGTTAACGGATTAAGTGTTCATGTTGTATTTATTTGAAATTTGCAATGAAGTTCAATGGTAGTTAGGAGAGTATTGATGGGTGACTTTTTATTTGTTTTTTTAGTGGTTGGTGGGTTAAGCGCATTCTTCTATTACAAAGGTGGCGATAGCGCTGAACACATGGCTACTGAAGAAGCTGTGGTTGAAGAAGCCGTGGTTGAAGAAGCCGTGGTTGAAGAAGCTGTGGTTGAAGAAGCTGTGGTTGAAGAAGCTGTGGTTGAAGAAGCTGTGGTTGAAGAAGCTGTGGTTGAAGAAGCTGTGGTTGAAGAAGCTGTGGTTGAAGAAGCTGTG
>Ga0193956_1000656_pt1 | contig 15027 bp, 14 predicted proteins | sample BB_7_MG_FD_140358 | JGI IMG/M metagenome (GOLD analysis project Ga0193956, IMG submission 140358) | Microbial mat bacterial communities from the Broadkill River, Lewes, Delaware, United States - BB_7_MG | ecosystem: Environmental > Aquatic > Freshwater > River > Microbial mats | place: USA...
AAGCTAAGGGGCTTTACGGCTTGTTTTGGTAAAAATATGAGTTTTTTTAGATTATTGGCAGACTAAACACTCTCCATCACGATCGATAGTGTCATCTTCTGCTTCTGGTGACTTACTTCTTAAGTAGTAAGTTGTTTTTACTCCTAACTGCCAAGCTGTTAAGTAGAGTTTATGCAACTGTCCACCTGTAACTTTGTCAGGGTTTACAAAAATATTAAGAGATTGAGACTGATCAATCCACTTCTGTCTAACTGCTCCTGCACGAACAAGTTTAAGTTGATCTAACTCATAAACAGGTGTATAGAAAGACCAAGTATCAAGGCTTAAATTAGGAGCTGTTACGGGGATTAGCCCACTTAAATTCTCTTCAAGCCATTTTCTCTTATAGATCGGTTCTACCGTTTGAGTTGTTCCACTAACAATTGAGATTGATGAAGTTGGAGCAATAGCCATTAGATAGGCATTTCTAATTCCATTTTTCTCAACTTTAGCTGAAAGCTCTTTCCAATCATAGACTCTATCTCGAATAACAAGTTTTTGAGCATCTCTATTTGCTGTATCTATTGGCAGTATACCTTTAGACCAGTTTGAACCCTCAAATAGTGGATAACTCCCTTTCTCAATAGCTAAATCAGATGATGAGTTGATAGCATTATAAGAGACCATCTCCATAACCTCATCGATAAGAGTAAGATGCTCTTCACTACCAAAGTGAATACCTTTTTCAGCTATCATCTGAGCTTCACCCATAACACCTAAACCGATACTTCTATATTTTTGAGAAGTCTCTTTTGTTGAGTTTGTTGGATAGTAGTTTAGAGTGATAACACTGTCAAGCATTCTAATAGCAACAGGAACAACTCTCTCTAAATCCTCTTTAGAGTTGATTTTTGAGAGATTTATAGAAGCTAAGTTACATACTGCTGTCTCTCCAAGCTCTTTCTGGAGATTCTCAACAATCTCATTTCTCTCTATCTTATATTTTCCACTTGTAGTATTTTGTGTAATCTCCATACAGAGATTGCTACTATGAATAGTTCCAGAGTGTCCATTCTGATTTCTTCTATTTACTTCATCTTTAAAACCTAAGAATGGACTACCTGTCTCATAATAAGATATTAGAATATTTTTCCATAACTGAACAGCTTTAATACTCTTTTTTCGAATATGATCACTCTTCTCATAGTTTAGATATTTAGTTTTAAAATCTTCATCAAAGCTACTAATTAAATCTTCTGTTTCTGATGGATCAAAAAGAGTCCAATTTTCATCTTCTAATACTCTCTCCATAAAGAGATCATTAATCCAGACAGATGTAAATAGATCGTGAGTTCTTCTTCTCTCTTCACCACTATTCTTTTTAAGATCGATAAAATCCTCTATATCCCAATGCCAAATTTCTGTATAGGCATTTATAGAGCCTTTTCTAACACCGAGTTGATCAACAGCAAGTGCAATATCATTTACAGGTTTTAAGAATGGAATAAGACCACTACCGACCCCTTTATGTCCACGAATAGTTGCACCATTTCCACGGATCTTAGAGAAGTTCCAACCGATTCCACCACCGTGCTTAGATAGTAGTGCCATCTCTTTATATGTATCAAAAATAGACTCTATATTATCTGCTGTATCTCCAACATAACAAGATGATAGTTGATGATGAGGTGTTCTTGCATTTGAGAGAGTTGGAGTTGCTAACATCACCTCAAACTTAGAGACAACATCATAGAACTCTTTAGCTTTTTCACTCTTGTTCTCTTCATCTTTTGCAAGGAACATAGCGATAGCCATAAACATATGTTGAGGTAACTCAATAGGCTCACGATCACCACTTTTTAAGATATATCTATCATAGAGAGTACGAATTCCAAGATATGTAAACTGCTTATCTCGATGAGGTTGAATATAGGCATCAAGTTCTACAATATTATAACCATCTTGTAGACCTTTAATGATTCTGTTTATAGATTGTCCATACTCTATATATTCACCTAAACTGTGTGAATATGGCTGACCTTTTGGAGCATCATAGAACTTTCCTACACGGTGATAGAGATCATTTAAAAATAGTCTACTCGCTACAAATGTCCAATCTGGTCTATCAATATCGATCTTATTTAGAGCTGTATTGATAAGAGTATTTTGGATCTCTTCACTCTTCATTCCATCACGAAGTTGAGGAGAGAGATCCTCCTCTAACTCATCAGTAGAGACACTATTTAGACCCTCAGTAGCTTCAACAGTCTGTTTACGAATCTTACTTAAGTCGAACTTTTCGGAGCTGTTATCTCTTTTCTGAATGTTTAACAATAGTTACTCTCCAAACACTCTTCTGAAAATGCCATCTACATTCTTAGTGTAGTGTCCATAATCAAATAGATCTCTAATCTTATCTTCTGATAACTTTTCACGAAGTTCGCTATCACCTAAAAGATGCTGTAAATATAGAGACTCACCAGAATCATTTAAAGCAGATTTTCCATCTTGAAGATCTTCCCAAACTTTCATAGCATTTCTCTGAACAATTTTATAACCATCTTCTCTTGAGAGACCAAGAAGTGGAAGTTCAAGCATAACTCTCTGTGAAAATACAAGACCACCAGTTAGGTTAAGATTTTTCATCATATTTTCAGGATAGACAACCATTTTATCTAACATTCCGTTAAGTCTATGAAGCATAAAGTCAGTTGTGATAAATACATCAGGAAGCATAAATCTCTCTACTGATGAGTGAGAAATATCTCTTTCGTGCCATAAAGCAACATTTTCCATTGAAGGAGTTACAAAAGCTCTAACAGTTCTTGCAAGTCCTGTTAAGTTTTCACTTAAGACAGGGTTTCTTTTGTGTGGCATTGCAGAACTACCTTTCTGCCCTTTTGCAAAATACTCCTCTACCTCATAAACTTCAGTTCTCTGATAGTGTCTAATTGCAACAGCAATCTTCTCAACAGATGAAGCCATTAAACCGATAGCAGAGATCATTCTTGCATATCTATCTCTCTGAATAATCTGATTACTTACAGGAGCAGGAGTAAGGTTTAACTCTTCACAAACAAGCTCTTCAAGTTCCATTGGTGAGTGAGCAAAGTTACCCATTGCACCAGAGATCTGACCAACAGAGATTATCTTAAGTGACTCTTTTAAGTTATCTAAATGTCTTTTAAACTCCTCATACCAGATAGCTACAACAAGTCCAAAAGTGATAGGTTCACCGTGAATTCCGTGACTACGACCAACCATTAGAGTCTTTTTATCTTGGTAAGCTCTCTTTTTTAGAGTCTCAAGAACCATCTCTGTATCTTTGATAATTAGTTCAAGTGAACTTTTCATCTGAAGTGCTACACCTGTATCGATCGCATCACTTGAAGTCATTCCATAATGAACCCATCGACTCTCATCACCAAGAGACTCACTTACAGAAGTAAGGAAAGCGATAACATCGTGCTTAGTTGTCTTCTCAATCTCATCAATTCTCTCAACTTCAAAAGAGGCATTTTTAGCGATCTTTTCGGCATCTTCAGTAGGAATTAATCCTAACTTGTTCCACCCTTTAACTGCTGCAATCTCAACATCTAACCAAGCTTGATACTTTGCTTGTTGAGTCCACTTATCTGCCATCTCTTTTCTGCTATACCGTTCAACCATCTTTTCAACTCCAGTTTTTGATAAGTGGAATGTTACTCTTTTGCTGTTTAAAAAACTATATAGAAATCTTTGAGTTGAAAACTAAAAGGCTCTAAAACCTCCACTTAATTGGATTCACTCTCTTTTGGCATTTTTGTAAGAAGTGCTGTTAATTCGGAAGCTTTTTTAGGACTCATCTTTGAAAATATCTTAGCAAGGGTCTTAGATGGGATATTTACAAGAATCTTAATAGCCTCTTTTGGTTCAAGTTCAGATAGGACATTAGCAGAAGATTTAGGCTTCATTTTCTGATAAGTTGTAGCAACTTTATCCATTTTAATTTTCTTAATATCTTTTAAGATCTGCTTATTCTCTTCGAGCATAGCTTTTGCACTCTCTTCTCTCTTTTTAGCCTCTTCTAACTTATTATTAACTTCACTCTCTTGTTCAGAAAGCTTTTTCTCTCTCTTCTTTAAAAGATGATTTGTAGCCTCTTTTAGAGCCTCAATAGACTGCTGTTGCTCATCAATTCTCTCAAGCTCAAGAAGTAACTCCTCTTTTCTCTGTTCAAAAATCTTGTTACAAGAGAATAGTCTACCCTCAGCTTGTAAAAGATTTGGTAGCAGTAGTACAAAAAATATCAGTAGTCTCAACCCGTTCTCCTCTTTTTTGATAGTTGTAGATTTTATCAAAAAATCTTCTTTAAGCTAAATTTTTGTTTTTTATATTACAATTTCGCTAATCCTTTTCAGACCTATGCAATGGCTGAAGTAGATACTGTGTCAGGATGGGAACATAGCAGCACACCTACTTTAGTTGTGTGCCGTAGTAATCTGAAGGGGAGGTTTTCTTCAATTAAACTTTTACAAAAAACATATTAACAATTGACATTTTACAAATCAGAGGAATTTTCAGTTATGGAAAAGATAATACTCCCTGAAAACAGTTTAGATATTTTAAAAGATCGTAAAAACTTACTCGCCTTTTCTGGTGGAATTGACTCATCAGCACTCTTTTATATACTTATTGAAAACGGAATAGATTTTGATTTAGCTACTGTAAATTACGGCTTAAGAGCTGAATCCATCGATGAGATCGCTTATGCTAAAAATCTTTCAAACAGTTATAAAAAAGAGCTTTTTCTATTAAATAGCAGAGAGAGTAGTTTTAGTGAGAAGAGTGGTCGAGATATTCGTTATAACTTCTTTGAGAAGATAATATCTAAAAATAGGTATCAGAACTTAATTACAGCTCATCAACTTAATGATCGGTTGGAGTGGTTTTTTATGCAGTTTGGAAAAGGTGCAGGTGTTGTTGAACTTCTCGGTTTTAATGAGATTGAAAATAGAGAAAACTATAAGATAGTTCGTCCACTATTAAATCTCTCTAAAAGTGAGTTAGAGCAGTACCTCATCAGAAATAGTAGAAAATATTTTATAGATAGTTCAAATAGTAGTGATATTTACAGCAGAAATAGAGTTAGGAAAAACTATTCTGATAGCTTTTTAAATGAGTTTCGTAGTGGAGTTGAGAAGAGTTTTCAATATCTTCAGAGAGATAGTAGGGAGTTAATAGAGGAAGTTGAGATTAATAAGAGAGAAAAACTATACAGATTTAAAAGAAGTAATAGTAGAACAGATATTTTCTATATCGATAAGATTTTAAAGAGTGAGGGCTATATGCTTTCATCAAAACAGAGAGCTGAGATTCTGGAAAAGAGAGAGGTTGTTATAGCTGGAGAGTGGGCTATATCAATTGCAGACAGAGAGGTCTACATAGCTCCAGCAATTAAAATCACAATGGATAAAAAATTTAAAGAGATTTGTAGAAAAGATAGAGTGCCTAAACTAATTAGACCTTATCTATTTTCAATTGAAGTTTAACCTATTTTAATTAGAGTTCTAAATTTTCCCAATCATCACTTAAAACCTCTCTTAAGAGTTCAAACTTCTCTTTTCCTATCTTATCTATAATTCTATCTTCAACCCGTTTCATAATTATATTTCGTTGAACAAGAATCTCTTTACCGTGTTCCGTTAGCTGAACAACCTTTATCTTTCTATTTGAGGGACTATCCACACTCTCAACAAGGCCATCTTCAGAGAGTATCTTAATACTGTTGTGGACAGCTTGACGACTAATTCCAATAACTCTTGAGAGTTCAGATATGGAGAGTCTATTATCTTGTAGAAGTGTAAATATTCTACTTCCAAAAACCATATTTCTATATTTTATACCAGATAGTTCTGCTTCATTTAGAGACACCTTCTCTATAAGATAGAACTTCTGCATTAGTAGATATTTAATATCTTTATGCACTTAACAACCTTTAAGAATTAAACTTTTCTTATCTTAATTATAAGAGAAACAGCCATAACCTATATTAAATTACAGAAGTAGATAAAGTTATTTTATAGAAAATTATGTTTTTATTCGTCTATATCATTATCTGCTCTTAGAGTTTAAAATCCTAAAAGCAGATATTAATAAGTAGTTTTAGTTAAATAACTTCTCTTAAATCATCTATAAGATCTTCTGCATTTTCAAGACCGATAGATAATCGAATAAGACCTTTACCAACTCCAGCCTTTTCAAGCTCCTCTTCTGAAAGCTGTTGATGAGTAGTTGAAGCAGGATGAGTAATAATCGACTTACTATCACCAATATTTGCAACAATTGTAAACAGTTTTACAGAATCGACAACTCTTTTTGCCTCTTCAAAACTCTCAACTTCAAATGATAGTAGACCTGAAGCACCATCTTTTAAATATTTTTCAGCAAGTTCTCTATCTCTATCACCATCAAGTAGAGGATAATTTACACTCTTAACTTTTGGGTGTGACTCTAAGAACTTAGCAACTTGTAGAGCATTTTGAGAGTGCTGTTTAATTCTAAGTGGAAGAGTCTCAAGTCCTTGAATAAAGATCCAAGAGTTAAAAGGAGATAATGAAGCACCCATATCTCTAAGTAGAGATAGTCTCATTCTAAGAGTAAAGACTGGTAATGGAACATCTACATAAACAAGACCGTGATAACTTGTATCAGGTTCATTAAACTGCTTATATCTCCTATTTCCTCTAAGCTTTTCAACAAGTTCAGCTCTCTCAACAACAATTCCACCAATCGCTAAACCCTGTCCAGTTGCATATTTACTTGCACTATGGACAACGACATCAACACCAAATTTAATTGGTTGAAGCAGAATAGGAGTAGCAACTGTATTATCGGTAACAGTTACAATTCCGTGCTTCTCACCAATTTTTGCAATAGCTTCAACATCAGCAAGATCGATACTTGGATTTGATAGAGTCTCAAAAAAGATCGCTTTTGTATCAGCATCGATGAGGTTTTCAATCTCTTCTGGATTGTTTAGGTCAAAAAATCTAACCTCAATACCGAATCTTTTTAATGTGTGAGTAAATAGTGTAACTGTTCCACCATATAGCTTAGATGAAGCGATAATATTATCTCCAACCTCAGCAAGATTAAGAATTGAGTATGTGATAGCAGCCATTCCACTACTTGTTGCGAGTCCACCAACTCCACCTTCAAGCTCTGCCATTCTCTTTTCAAAAACATCTGTTGTAGGATTCATTAATCGAGTATAGATATTTCCAAGCTCTTTTAACTCAAATAGATCTGCTGCATATTGACTATCTTTAAACTGATATGCCGTTGTCTGATAGATTGGAACAGCCATTGTGTTCTCTCCATCTCTTTTGTAACCACTATGAATAGCAAGTGTCTCTTTTCTCATTATATTTATTCCCCAGTTATATGTAGATTTATAATTTTAACTTACAATTGCTACTTTACCCAACTTTGACCAACATTATCATTTTCTGAAATAGCTCTTTTTTCGCTACTAAATAGCCCTTTTTTAAGTTCAATTAACTGGTTCTCTTTAAGAAAAGCTCTCTTTTTTGACTTATCTCTAATAATAACTTTTCCTTTTAAAGATGCCACTTTTCCTTTTACACTATTTAAAAACAGTTGAAAAGATGAAGATCTCTCTATTTCGATACTCTCTCCATTTAGTAACTCAACTGCTATCTCACCATAGTTACCCGATACAAGAATATCTCCATTCATCAATTCAAGCCCTTTAGATGCAAAAAGTGTCTCTCTATTTCGAATAAGAAAGACTCCACCAGAACTTTTTGTGATAGTTCCAATTGCTGGTAAATCTTTTGGTTTATCTATAAAAAGTTCTGGTTTTATATCGAGTGACTCACCCTCTTTAAGTTCAATCACTTTTCCTTTTGCTTCTACGGTAATTACACCTTTAGTACAAGCGACAGCTTCACTTGTTTCACTAATTTCGCCCTTAAACTCAGTACCACGAACACCTATTGTTGCAGTCTTAAGTTTAAGCTTAAAGTTTTTATTTGCTATTTTTCCTATTTTTCCTGTAACAGCACTAAAAACACCGTGTCTAACTTTGAACTTCGCTTTTGATTTCTCTTTCTTAAATAGGTAGTCTTCTACTTCAAAAACAGAGTTTTGACCAACCATAATCTTTGTGTTATCTGCAAACTTTAATCTAACTTTTGTTTTTACCTGTGTAACAACCATATCTTTTGAGAATATTTCCATACTCTCTTTAGCAACAATAGTATCTCCACCTCTTAAAATTAAAGCAGAACCTCTAATCTTACTAATCTCTCCTGCAACCTCTTTACTAAAACTTACTGTTACTGTAACAACGAAAAGTAGAAGTAACTTTAATAAACTCTGCATAAACTATCTCCTCTCTTTATAGATTAAATCAAGTATCTTTTCAGCTCCATTTGGCTGTATAGTCTCTAATAATCCTTGACTCTTCTCTTCAAGGTTTTCATCAAGTATATCAATAAGGTGTCGAGGCTGTAGAGACTCTTCACTCTGAAGCCAACCCAAGTTTTTATCTTTAATAAACTTTGCATTAAACCACTGATGATTATTTGCAAAAGGGTAAGGTATAAATAGAGCAGGTAGACCATTAGCACTAAGTTCCCATAGTGTTGAAGCACCTGAACGACTAATAGCAAGATCTGAACTCGCTATAAATCGAGACAATTTGGGGTGAAAATCTATAAGCTCTACTTCGACACCAATTTTACTGTATGCTGTTTTCATTCTCTCATAATCGTAACTACCTGTCTGATGCACAATTGAGATTCCTCTTTTATGTAGTTCAGGAGCAACTTTTACGGCAAAATCATTAATCGCTTTAGCTCCTTGTGAACCTCCAAGAAAGATGACTCTCTCTATTTTCTCTCTAACTCTCGACTTCTTAAAAAAGACTGTCTCGACAGGATAATCTTTTACAGGTGAATCATCTAAATATGATGAGAAAAAAGATTTTGTAAAAGGTTTTAGAACTCTATTTAGGCTCCCAATTTGTGCATTCTGTTCGTGAATAAAGAGAGGTATTCTTGTTAATATCGCCAATATACTTGCAGGAGCAGACGAGTATCCTCCAACAGAGATAACAGCATCAAATTTTTTACTCTTAAATAGAGGTCTTAGAGATAGTGCCAACTTAAAAATATTGAAAAGTGATTTAAATTTATTAAACCCCTTTTTGTTAATTACTCCATAGCTATCTAAAAATATCTTATCTGTACAGCCACTATCACTCTCAAACCACCTCTTATCTTGTCCGTTTGAAGAGCCAATAAAAGTGACATCCCAGCCTCTTTTAAGTGCCTCTTTTTTAAGAGCTTTTGCTATTGTCAAATGTCCACCAGTTCCACCACCTGTTATCGCTATATTCACAACACTTCTCCTGCAAAATTTACAATTAGGGCAGTTAGTAGACCTGCAACAACTCCAGCAATTAGATCATCACCCATTACACCAAGACCACCTTTTACATCTCTATCAACTCTTCCGATAATTGATGGTTTCCATATATCAAAAAGTCTAAATAGTATAAATGAGAGAATAATCTGCCAAGTTATTGGAGAGTTTAGAGTAAGTTCAGAAATTACAATTTTATCTCCAATAGATAGAGATAGAGCTAACCAGATACCTGCCAACTCATCGATAACTATAAAGCTTTGGTCGTGTTCTCCACTCTCTTTCTCATAAGAGTCTATTACCTTAATAGCAAATATAGTAACAAGTATTGTTAGTAAAAATAGAGATAGATTTGAAAGTATTGTTAGGAAAAAGACTCCAAACAGAAGAGAGACAGCTGTTCCAACTGTTCCAGGAGCTTTTGGAGATAGTCCACTGAATCCAACAGTTAGAAATAGAAGTTTAAGGTTCACAGTAGTTACCTTTTTTACGGAATTCTACCTAAAATATAGAGAAGTTTATGTAGTAAATCTACTACAAAACTGACTTTATAGCCTCGAATAAAAAGGTCATATAGTTAAAAATTTTTTTTTAACCTTAAAATAAGTTTGTGATATAATCACGGGATTGTAAGAGAACTATAAACTTAATAAACTAATTAATATTTCTGGAGATGTGGAAATGAACTTTGATGAGATAAAAGAGCTAATAAAAATTTTTGATGAGAGTGATATATCTAAAATCGGTGTTGAAAACGGTGACTTTAAAATTAATCTTGAAAAGGGAGGAGCTGTTACAGTAGCACCTCAAGTTGTCGCTCAACAGCCTGTAATCGAGACGGCATCAGTAGTTGAAGCACAAAAACCTAAAGCTGAAAAAAGAAACGGTACAGAGCTTACTTCACCGATGGTAGGAACTTTCTATAAAGCCCCTTCACCAAATGCTAAACAGTTTGTAAAAGTTGGTGATAGAGTATCAAAAGGTCAAACAATAGGTATTCTTGAAGCTATGAAAATTATGAATGAGTGGGAAGCTGAATTTGACTGTAAAATCGTTGAGATTCTTGTAGAAGATGGTCAAGTTGTAGAGTTTGGAACACCTATCTTTCTTGTAGAAAAGATTTAATGTTATGGCTAAACTCAATAAGATTCTAATCGCTAATCGTGGAGAGATTGCTCTCCGTGCGATTCGAACAATTAAAGAGATGGGAAAAGAGGCTGTTGTTGTGTACAGTACAGCTGATAAAGAGGCTCTGTATGTAAAACAAGCAGATATTGCTGTCTGTATTGGAAGTGCAAAAAGTGCTGATAGTTATCTAAATATTCCTGCAATTATCGGTGCTGCTGAAATTACAGGTGCTGACTCTATCTTTCCGGGATACGGCTTTCTGAGTGAAAACCAGCACTTTGCTGAAATATGTAAACATCATAATCTAAAGTTTATTGGTCCATCACCTGAAACTATGGTTCTTATGAGTGATAAGAGTAAAGCCAAAGATGTTATGGTTAAAGCTGGGATTCCTGTTGTTCCAGGATCTGAAGGAGCTTTAAAAGGTGTTGCAGATGCTAAAGAGAGAGCTAAAGAGGTAGGTTTTCCTGTAATTCTTAAAGCTGCTTCTGGTGGTGGTGGTAGAGGAATGAGAGTTGTAGAGAGTGAATCTCAAATTGAAAACTCTTTTCTTGCTGCTGAATCTGAAGCACTATCTGCTTTTGGAGATGGTCGAATCTATATGGAGAAGTATATCCGTAATCCTCGACATATTGAAGTTCAGATTCTTGCTGACTCTCACGGAAATGTTGTTCATATTGGAGAGAGAGACTGTTCACTTCAGAGAAGACATCAGAAACTTGTAGAGGAGTCTCCAGCTATTCTACTTAATGATGAGGTTCGAGCTAAACTTCACGAAGCAGCAGTTCAAGCTACACAATATATTAAGTATGAAGGTGCAGGAACTTTCGAGTTTCTTGTAGATGCTGATCTTAATTTCTATTTTATGGAGATGAATACTCGACTACAAGTTGAACATACTGTTAGTGAAATGGTTTCAGGACTTGATCTCATCGAGATGATGATCAATATTGCTGAAGGTGGAACTCTTCTAAAACAGGAAGATATAGAGTTAAAAGGACACTCAATCGAGTGTAGAATTACAGCTGAAGACTCTAAGACTTTCTTACCATCTCCTGGAAAAATCACAAAATGGATTACTCCTGGTGGAAAAGATATCCGTATAGATTCACATATCTATCAAGGGTATACAGTTCCTTCTCACTATGACTCTATGATTGGAAAGCTTATTGTTTATGCTGAAAATCGTGAAAAAGCTATTAAACGAATGTATAGAGCTTTAGAAGAGTTTGATGTAGAGGGAATAAAGACAACTATCGACTTCCATAAAGGAATTATGAAAAATAGTGACTTTATCTCCAATAATTTTGATACAAAGTATCTCGAAAAGAAGTAGAAAACTTTTTATATAAAAAAAGGAGTTTAAATGGAACTTCAAAATGGTCAAAATGTGGTTGGAGTAGTCCAGCCACAGCAACAGATTGAACAGATCTATGTAGAGAAAGTTAAAGAGCAGTCTAAACAAGTTGAATCTGTTGGTGAACTTCAAATTGATAAAAACCTCTATAACAACATCTCAAAAGAGATTGAGAACATTCAGAGAAGCAATGAAGCTATTGCTACTGAGCAGATTAAAATAGATAGAATAGATCAAGTTATGAGTAGTGGTGGAGTTGAAGAACTTCAAACTCTTGATAGTAGAGAAGCCTCTAAATTTGAACAGAAACTTCAGAGTGAACTTCAAAGTAGTAAAAATGAGAAAGTTTTCTTAACTACTGTTGAAGAATATAGAGATGAAGCAAAAATATCTATTGATAACTCCTACAAAGAAATTGAGAAATCTCTTAATGATATCTCTTCAAAAAGAGGAGTAGAAAGAAATAGTAATGAGAGTAGTAGTATTGAAAAAATATTTCTTGAATATCGGTTAAATCTACAAAATGGAGAGACCTCATCAGATAAGATATATCAATCCTCTATACTACAACAACAACTGGGAGCTTTATTAGGTTAATATGAAAAAAATTGTAATTGTTAGTGATGATATAGATAAGTTCCAAAATCTTAAAAATCGACTTATGGAGATGAAGTATAGTGTAGAGATTGTAAATAGTATAACATTTGATGTAGATAAATACCTTAAAACCTTTATATTTATTGTAGATTTTTCAACTGAAAAGAGTGTACTTGAGCCTATCTCAAATAGTAATTTAAAAATGATAGTTATCGATGATGAGTACAATTATAGTAACTATAAGATCTCTTCTAAAATGAATATAGTTGATTATATTACAATAGATGATGATATAGATTTTAAATATACTGTTCACTCAATAGATCGATTTTTAAAAAATAGTAAATATAGACTTCTAATAGTTGATGACTCCAGACTTGTTCTAACATCTCTAAAACAGCACCTATTAAGTGTTGGTATCAATACAGTTATACAAGCTTCTAATGGTGCAGAGGCTATTGTAACCTTAGAAGAGGAAGTTGTAGAGGCAAAAAGAACTATTGATCTAATATTTGTTGATTATGATATGCCAGAGATGAATGGAGTATCATTTACAAAAAAAGTTAGAGAGAGATGGAGTATTGATGAGCTTCCCATTATAGCTCTATCATCTCACGATGGAGATAATATCCTATCAAGGTTTCTAAAGAGTGGAGCAAATGACTATATTGTAAAATCTTCAACTCGTGATGAGATAATATGTCGATTAAATCTACATCTTGAAAATCTTGAAAGAAGTCGAGAAATTAAGAAACTTGCTAAAACAGATTTCTTAACAGGTCTTCCAAATCGTCGATCATTCTTTGATAGAAGTCAGCATATTGTAAATCTTGCAAAAAGAAATAAAGATGTCTACTCTGTTGCTATTATCGATGTTGATCACTTTAAAAAAGTTAATGATAACTATGGTCACTCAGTAGGAGATTTAGCGCTTAAAGCTCTTGGAAAACTTATTAAAGAGTCTCTTCGTGCATCAGATATAGTTGCTCGTTTTGGAGGTGAAGAGTTTAACCTTCTACTGCCAAATACAAGTTTAGATAAAGCCTTTCTTGTAATGGATCGATTTAGAGAGAAGATAAGTAATCAGAAAATACCTTATGAAAATGGAAATTTTTTACAGCTTACTATATCGATAGGTCTTGCTGTTGGTAATGATGATGATATAGAGAGAGTTTTTGAAATTGCTGATAGAAACCTATATCGTGCCAAAGAGAATGGTAGAAATAGGGTAGAGCCACACTTTGTTACAAAGTAGAGTTTTTAGATAAACTCTACTCTTTAATTATCTTTTAAGACCGTTTACAGTCTGTAACATCTCATCTGAAGCAGTAATCGCTTTACTATTAGCCTCATAGGCTCTCTGTCCTGTAATTAGATCTGTAAGTTCAACAACAAGCTGAACATTAGACATCTCAACAAAACCTTGTCTAATGTTTCCAAGTCCATCAAGCCCTGGAGTAGCAACAATTGGCTCACCTGAAGCATCAGTATTTAAAAAGAGGTTATCTCCAAGTGCATGAAGTCCAGCTGGGTTTACAAAGTTTGTAAGCTCTACCTGTCCGATCTGCTGTGCCTCTGTCTCACCTGCTTGAATAACAGATACAGTTCCATCAGCACCAATAGATAGATCTGTTGTATCTTCAGGTAACACAATCTCTGGAATAAGTCCGTGACCATCACTGTTTACAACTCTACCATCTTGATCAATCTTAAAAGCACCATTTCGAGTATAAGCTATATTTCCATCAGGCATCTCAATCTGAAAGAAACCATTTCCAGTAATTGCCATATCAAGATTATTCCCAGTCTCTTGAAAGTTACCTTGTGAAAATATTTTTGTAACGGCAGTAGGACGAACACCAAGACCGACTTCAATACCTGTTGGAGAGGTTGTTGTTCCACTTGTAGCCGTACCTGCATACTCTGCTACTTGATACATAAGATCTGAGAATTCTGCTCTCTGCTTTCTAAATCCTATTGTATTAACATTGGCTATATTATTCGATGTTGTGTCTATCTGTAACTGTTGTGCCAGCATCCCTGTTGATGCTGTATATAATGCTCTCATCATAGCTTTTGCCTTTATCTTCTAATTCTACCTCTAATTATATCTTATCGACTTTAGATATTTTTAAGTCTCTTTAGCAAATCTGTTAAAGTATAACTCTATTTTTAGAAGCGATAACTTTTAAAGTTCCCATTGTAAAATTATGCTAATTCAAATTAGGAATCAGAGTGAAAAAGTTTTTATATCTACTACTTTTTACATCTTATATTTTTTCTACTGGGTGTAATGAGAACAACTTAAATAAGAAGAGAGTCAATGTAGCAGTTGCTGCAAATGTTAGTTATGCAATAGATGAACTTATAGCAGAGTTTAATAAAATATATCCCGATATAGAGGTTCAAGTATCACTTGGTAGCAGTGGAAAGCTTACTGCTCAAATTAAAAACAGTGCCCCTTATCAGATATTTATGAGTGCAAATATGCTCTATCCAGAGACTCTATACCGAGATAAGATAGCTATAACTGA
>Ga0193956_1000658_pt1 | contig 15002 bp, 13 predicted proteins | sample BB_7_MG_FD_140358 | JGI IMG/M metagenome (GOLD analysis project Ga0193956, IMG submission 140358) | Microbial mat bacterial communities from the Broadkill River, Lewes, Delaware, United States - BB_7_MG | ecosystem: Environmental > Aquatic > Freshwater > River > Microbial mats | place: USA...
AACCGCATTGAAAAGAATTATGTTCTATAAAACTTTCTTGCAAAGGAGTTAAGCCGTTTTCGGCAAGTCCTTCAATACTTGTTATTTCTTGTCCGTCTGCTTCTATTGCAAGAATAAGGCAGCTTTTTACACTTTTTCCGTTTAGAAAAACAGCACAAGCTCCGCAGTCTCCTCGTTCACAGCCAGATTTAGGACTTTTAACTCCTAATTTGTCTCTCAAAACATCAAGCAAAACTTCATTTGGCTCAACATATACGTAGCGAGATTCTCCGTTTATTTTTATTGATATTTTTTTCATATTCGTATTATTTTTCTTATATAATTGCCTCTGTTTTTATTTCTTTTCCCGATAAAATTGCAGTTGCATCATTCAATGCTTTTTCCATCATAACTTTTGCCATTTCCATTCTATATTCTTTTGAGGCTCTAATGTCTGTAATTGGCGAAATTTCTTGTTCTACAATTTGTCTTGCTTCTTTGATTGTTTGGTCTGTTAGGTCTTTTCCTTTCAAAAAGTTTTCTATTTTTGTAGCTCTAACGGGTATTGGTCCTACGGCACAAAAGGATATTTTATATTCTTTATTTTCAGACACAACCACTCCTACTCCTACTTGTGCAAGGTCTTCACCTTTGTAGCGTCCAAGTTTTTTGTAGCAACTTGCAGTTTTTCCTTCTGGCAATTTCATTGATATTGAAATTACTATTTCGTTTGGTTTTAATGCAGTTCTTTTTGGTGCAACAAACCATTCTGATATTGGAATTGTTCGTTCTTCTTTTTGGCTTTTTACGTTTACTTTTGCATCAAAAACCATAAGTGCTGGAGCAGAGTCTAACGAAGGCACTGCTGAGCAAATGTTGCCTGCTACAGTTGCTCTGTTTCTCACTGATATAGAGGCTACTGTAAGTGCTGCTTCCCAAAGAACATAAAATTTTTGTTTAATAATTTCAGATTCTTCTATATCTGAAAATGTTACTCCTGCCCCCATTGTTAATATTCCATCAGAAAATTCAATTTTATTAAATTCGGGAATTTCTTTTACGTCTATTAATAGTTCGGGAGTTGCAAAATCTTCTTTTATCAAGACAGTTAGGTCGGTTCCGCCTGCAAGAATTTTAGCCTTATCGCCATATTTTGCGAGCAAATCAACTGCCTCGTCGGTAGTTTTGACTTTTTTATAATCAAATTGGTGTGATATTGGCATATTTTTTTATTATTTAAAAGTTTTGGTTAAAAAAATACACATTTCCAAGTGCTAAAAAACACTTTGGAAAGTGTATTTTTATATATTATTCGTCTCCGTCTATAGCAATAACACGGCACATAGATGATTCCATTTCAATTCCTTTTAGAGGGAATAATCCAATCCATACTCGCTTGTTGCTTACTTTTTCTATTTCACCGCCAAGGTTTTCTGCATGAATTAGTCCTTTTGGGAAAAGGTTAAGGTGCATTACTTGATAATATTCGTCAAGCGGGAACATTTCGTCCCAAGTTTTACCATAATCTTTAATTAACTTTTGTTCTGCTTTTACGAATGCTTTTGGATGCCAGTCTCTTATTATTGTGTTCATTGGGTGGTCTGCACTACCTGCATCTACACCTATCCATTTGATTTCCATTTCCAAAGCCCATTTGTGGAATTCTGGCGATGGTCCAGGGTGATTTACAAAATATCTTAATTCGTCTGAACCTTCTTGGTCCCAACCGTATTTGTGGTATCCAGTATTGATGATTAGAATATCTCCTTTTTTAACTTCAACTTTGCTCATTATCATTTCTGGTGTGTAGAGGCTAAAGTCTTCTACTAAGTCAGAAATATCAGCAACTGCTGCTTGTCCGTAGAAAAAGTCAAGTGGAGTGTCTCCAATTGTTCTTCCGCTTGCGTGGAAATGGATTTCTCCGTCTATATGTGTTCCTACGTGGTTGCTTGTTTTTATAATTTGACCGTTAGCTCCTTGTCCCATGTGTGCTCCGGCAAGTCTTTTGAAATATTGCAACTGCAAAGGCATGTAACTTGGCCAAGGTGGAGTGTGGATACTTAATCTTTGTGTTAAGTCATAGATTTTTGTCTCACTCATTAATTTTAATACTTCTTCTGCTTTCATTTTTATTTTATTATAGGGTTAATATTTATTTATTTTGCAAATATATTTATTTTTTTCAAAATTTCTATTTTTATTCTAAAAAAAGATACAAACTCTTTGGTGTTTTTTTTTATAATTATTAATTAATTTATTAGTTATCAATTATTAATTGAAATATTTAGAATTTTTATAAAGGAACTGATTTATAAAAAGTGATTCCAAAAACTCTTGACTCCATTGAGTTTATACTATCGTTTATATTTATTTTTTTCCACTTTTCTTCCATAACATGTGGAACTTTGTGGTAAAATCCGTTTTTATCTCTTATGAGCAAAAAATATTTTGTTGTATTAATTGTATTTCGTATTAAATCTTTGTCTTGTTCGGGAATTTCTGCCCAAGTAATTGTATTTCCAATTCCTGTTTTGGGGTATTCTATTGGTTTCCACCGCCAGATATAATATTTGTATTTTGTTTGGTAAACGGGTTCGTCTCGGTAAATGTCTTCGCTGTATTCTTCCTCATAGTCTTCGTATTCGTATATGTCTCTTGTGCAGTATTCGTCTTCAAAATATCCGTTTCCTAAGTCTTTTTGTCCACAAACATATTCTTCTTCTCCAACTTTTACCTTTCTGCTTTTTGTTACGGTTCTTGTTTCGGTGTGGTCAAAAACTTTGTCGTAGTGGTGAATTTCTTGCCTTTCGGAAATATAGCGAGTGTCTGCTGGCAAATTCCAGCCTTCTTCAATTACTTCAACTTTTTTTTCGGCTTTAACTACTGATTGCCAACTTTTTGTAATTACTTGAACTTTGCCTGAATAAATGTGTCCTTTGTAATTTGGTTCTGGTTCTAATGGAGTAACCATTGCTATTATAAAGTTTACCCAAAATAGCAATATTAAAGGAAGTGCAACAAAATAGAAAAATTTATTTCGCATCACAATTTGTTTGTATTTGTCTAATTGTGAGGTATATACCAGTTTTTCTAACTTTGGTTTTTTAATGGTATTTAATTTTTGATTTTTTTGAGATTTATTATTATCACTATTTCGTGGGACTTCACCTGTTTTGTAGGATATTTGTTTTAGGCGAGCATTTTTTTCGGAGGCTTTGTTTGATGCACCGCAAGAATGGCATTTTTTGTCAAATGCTTTATTGTGCGATTCGCAATAGGAACATATCCAGTCTGCTCCTGCTTTTGCTTCTTCAATTTTTTTTCGGTCTTTTACAATTTCTGCATCTGTGCTTAAATAAAATTTGACATTTTTGGGGCGAGGAGAATGACATTTTTCGCATCTCAGGTTTGGTCCCAAATTTCCTTTATAACCGCATGATTTGCAGTCCCAACGTCCTACTCTTATTGCCATAATTTGTGTGTTTTAGGTTCTAAACCACCATCTTATTCCAAAACGGACAAAGTATTCTCGTGTGTGATAGTGATTTGTTGTAAAATAATAGTCTTGAAGTAATTGTGCGTTTGCGTGTTCTACTTTTAAAAATATTAGAGTTGTTTTTAATTTTACGTTCATAAAAACGTTTACAACTGGATAATTTCCTGTTTTCACATTTTCATCAATATAAAAAACTCCTGTTGATGGTTGATATCTATAACTGTTGTATTCTGTTGTGTAGTAAGTATTTAAGCCTAAATTCATTTTTAAAGCTCTTTTAAAAAGATAAAAATCAAAATAAGATGAATTAAAAGCAACCAGTTCTGGCAAATTTAAAATTTTGTTTGCCGTATTGTATTGGTAGGCAATTTTTGTATCTGTATTAAAACTTCCGAGTTTAAAACTTTTGCTAAGCGATATACTTGCTACATTTATAGGTGCTATGCTCTGTTGTGGCATTGCCAAGCTGTCGAAATAAATATAATTATTGAGCAAATTAAGGTTTGCATTTATTTTAAAATTATATTTTGGCAAACTAAAAAATAAATCTGCCGAAATGTTGTCTTGTCGTTTAAAATTATTGCTCCACTGGTCGTGATTTCCGTTGTAATTTTGGATAAAATATCCTGCTCTTGACCTCAAATAATTTCCTTGCAAAATTAATTCGGCAGATTCTGGTTTGGAGCTAAATTTTTGTTTAAAAGTTGTATTAAAATCTAAATCTCCAATTTTTGTGCCTTGTATGTAATATTTGAGATAAAAATTGCTTTCAAATTTTTTTATTTGAAATTTAGAAACACTTGCCGTAATAAATGTATTATGCTCATATTTTGCTTTGTTTGCAAAAATATAATCTTTAAAATAATAAAAATTATTTAGTTCCGAACTTATTGCAACTCTATTTTTTGCCTTTATTCCAAGAAACTTGGGAGTTAAAGTTTTAATATGAAAGGTGTTGAGTGTTTGGGCATAATGCACCGAGTCGTAAGTTTTTGCATCGTTCAAAAAAACATTTTCATAAAAATCTGCATTTGACGAGCTTTCGTAGTATTTTCGGTTAAACCCTTTTATATCAAGAATATGACCAACGGCAAAACGTGGCACAAAAAGCACCTCTGAAACGGTATCAGCCTTTATGATTGTTTTTTTTGCACCCAACTTATATTCCTGATTTACATATAGTCCTGTGTTTACAGTTTTGCTACGCACATCGCTTAAATAGTATGAAATAGGGTCTCTAACAAATTCTTTTGCAGTGTCTATAACTCCTCCATTTTCAATGTTTTTTATTCTATTTGAATAAAAATTTGTATGAATATTATGTCTCTTTTTATTGTGCTGATACCACATTGTGAAATTATTCTGCCCAATATTTTGCTCTGTAACAGGCTCTTTTGATGTAATCATTCTATATCGTAAGCCAATATTTGTGTTTTCGCTAAGATTTTGTGTGTGTAATAAATCTATAAAATTTTCTTCCACCGCTTTTGAAGTTGTAGAATATAAAACATCGGTAATTGGCTTATCTGTTTTATAATATATAAAATTTTCCGAACTAAAAAGATTGTTTTGATAATTAGTGAAAAAGAAAAAATCTTGAAAAAGAACTGGCTGACGTTCTATGAAAATATTTGACAAACTTGGAGAAGCAAGAAATCCTAAATTAGTGTTAGAAAAACTAATTTTTTCGTCGGGTAAAAATATTTCAACATTTTTTTGAGAAGTATCCAAGTTTTGAAATTGCAAATTATTGTATCTATCTATTGTCCAAATATCTACATTGATTTTATTTGTGTCGAACAAGCAAGCTGACTGCGAAAAAACAAAAGTTGCCCAAAATAATAGTATTGCTGTAAATGTTGATTTCAAAATTTTTATTTGTTTTTAGTTTATTTAGAAGAATTCTTAATTACTTGCTAAAAATTATATTTATTATTTCTTTATTGTTGTTAAAACCTCTAATTAATACCAACTTAAAACATCTAATAATATAATTATGCTCAAAATTATAATTTGATTCACAAAAGTAAGAAAAAAAATTGTTATAAAACATAAAAAAAAATTTTATCTTTAAAGTAACATATCTATATTTGCAAATTAATTGAAATTAATATTTTCAATTAAATTTATAATTATTGAAATAATTGATGTTTGCCTATAATATTAAGGATTGTTAATATCTATATGTTTATAATTAAAAAGAAAAAAGATATATATTGACTTTAAATTAAAAACTAACTACTAATTATAAAATACTTAATTTATTATGGAGCAAAGAGATTTTTTTATGAAACAAATAGAACAACTTGGACAAGCATTAAGTAAAATTCTAAGCGATTTTTTGGGCTTAAAATCAGCAGGTAAAGTTGAACAAGGAATTCAAACTTCTTACAGCCAATTTAAAAATAATCTTGATATTGATATTGAAAAATTAATTTCTTTAACCAAAGAAGAGCTAAAAAAATACACCCAAGAGAGAAACTTAAAACAAGAGCATTTAGAAATTTTATCTGACTATTTTAAAGAACTGGGAGACAGCAAAATGTCAATTAACAAAAGTGAAGCCAAAACAATACTGACCAAAGCAATTGAATTACTGGAAATTGCCGACGAAATATCAGAAACCATGAGCTTTGCCAGAGAAAATAATAAAAACATTTTACAAATTAAAATAAATCAATAAATATTTAAACCATTAAAACAATTAAACAATCATGACTCTTTTTTTATTAATGTTATTCATTTTTGTATTGGGCTATGCAGCCATTGCTTTGGAGCACCCACTACATGTTAATAAAGCCGCAACGGCTTTGCTTACAGGTATGTCTCTTTGGGCAATTTACGCATTGTTTGCAACCGATATTTTACATCTTGGATTTAGCCCAACTTGGGCAGACTACAGTGCGGCCGGAACACATGGAGAAGAAGCTCACAAGTTTCAACTACACTTCTTGAAACACGATTTAGCTCACCATCTTGTAGAAATTGCCGAAATTTTATTCTTCCTTCTTGGAGCAATGACTATTGTAGAAACAGTTGACCGCTATCAAGGATTTAAAATCATTACAGACATGATTAAGACTACCAAAAAAGTAAAACTTCTTTGGATTCTTAGTATTTTAACATTTTTCATGTCGGCAGCTTTAGACAATCTTACTACTACTATTGTGCTTGTTGCATTAATAAGAAAACTAATAGACGACCAAAAAGACCGCTGGTTCTTTGCCAGTATGGTAGTGCTTGCCGCAAATGCAGGCGGAGCATGGTCTCCAATTGGTGATGTTACAACAATTATGCTTTGGGTAAAAGAATTTGTAACAACAGGGCCTATTATCACAACCGTATTCCTTCCAAGTCTTATAACAATGCTTGTTCCTCTTGCAATAATTTCTTTTACAGTAAAAGGAAATATTACAACACCAAAATCAAAGGATAACGAAGCAGATATTACAACAAAAGGAGAGAGGATTTTCTTGCTTGTTTTTGGAGTAAGTGCATTATTATTTGTGCCAGTATTCAAAATGACAACACACCTTCCTCCATACATTGGAATGCTACTCGGACTTGGAGCAATTTGGCTTGTAACAGAAATTATTCTACGACGAAAAAAAGGAGCAAACCAAGATAAACTATCTGTAATCAAAATATTAGAACATGTAGATGTTCCAACAATTTTCTTCTTCCTCGGAATCTTACTTGCAGTAGCAGCACTACAATCTGCAGGACACTTAGACCTACTCGCAGGCTGGTTAGACAAAACAACTGGTGGAAATATTTATATAATTGACCTTGCAATCGGTGTTCTTTCTTCAATAGTAGATAACGTGCCACTTGTAGCAGGAGCAATGGGAATGTATGATGTTGCAACTCCGGAAATGGTTTTAAATGATCCGAGCTTAGCCCATTTTGTTCAAGACGGAGCATTCTGGTCCTTCCTTGCATACTGTGCCGGAACAGGTGGAAGTATATTAATTATTGGTTCGGCTGCAGGTGTTGCCGCAATGGGTATGGAAAAAATAAATTTCATATGGTATTTCAAAAAAATTAGCTGGCTTGCAGCAATAGGTTACTTTGCAGGAGCAGGAGCTTATGTTCTTCAAAATATGCTTTTCCTACACCACTAACTTTTTTAAATTTCTATAAATAAAAAACACCTTACAGTTAAAACTGTAAGGTGTTTTTTTTAGGAACAAAATTTGATATATTTTATAATAAGACAAAAATAATAATAAAAAAGATACAAATATTATACGTATTTATTTTTATTTTTATAATTTTGTAATTAAAATAAACATTTATTATATGAAAAAAAAAATAATATATTTATTGATATTTATTTTCGTTTTTTCCAGCCTTGGTTGCAACAACAACGAAACGGATAAAGTAAATGGAAATATAGACGAAGAAGAAATTCTTCAAGAATACTTTTTTCCAAAAGAGTTAAATTATACTGGCTTATATGCGGGAGACTATCTTGTGGATAAGTTTTATCCAATTGGTTGGTCAAAAGAAGGACATTTTGCCTTTATAACCGAATATGCCGACGAAGGAATTGGTGGCTACATGTTTAAAATAGACGTTATTAATTTAATTAATGACCAAGTAGAATGGTCTTGGGAATCCGAGCCAGACGACGACAATTATAGAGAAGAAATTTGGAAAGACAACTACAAAACAATAAAAACAGAATTAAATAAATATGGAATAATTCAGAAAAGAAACATGGAAATTGGCAATGTTTTTTTTAACTACAAAGGCAAAGAATTTAATATAAAACTAAAAACAGAAACCGAAGTGGATAGAGATTATGGCTTTGATGTAATTGTAGGAACAAAAATATATTTGAACTCGCCACAACTCGGAAATAAAAAAGTTTACGAATATAAAGAAACCGACTATTCTATGATACTTAGCCAACTTATAGCTGGCTACATAATGAGCCCATACGAAGACCGAATATTAATAATACTAAAAAACGAACGCTGGGGCTGGGAAGGAGTTCCAAGTGTAGTTTATTTTGAGCTAACAGGAGCAAATCTAACAACAGGCTTTCAGCCAGAAACAAATTAAATAAATTTACTAAACAAAAAGGTGAGTAAAATAAAAGTTTGATAATAAGCGGCTTGCGTTTAGTATGTCTTAAAAAAAATATTTTTTTCACTTTTTTTTTTGATATATTAAAAAAATATAATACTTTTATGAAAATTTAAAAAACTAATATTATGGAAATAAAAAATCACATATTGTCTGGACACAATGTAAACAAGATGGTTCCATCTCCCAATCATAGTGGTGAATTTAAAAAAGGAAATTTAGATAGTATAATAATGCACTACACAACAGGTGCAACAGCCAAACCCGCAATAAATACGCTAACCAACCCTCGTGTTAGAGCATCAGCACATATTGTTCTTGACAGAGACGGAAGCATAACACAGCTTCTTCCTTTTAATAAAATAGCATGGCACGCAGGCAAAAGTTTCTATAATGGACGAAGTGGCTATAATAATTATTCTATTGGTATAGAGATGGTTAATGCAGGATTATTAAGCAAAAGCGGAAATATTTTTAGAGCATGGTATGGGCAAGCATTCAACCCAAGCGAAGTTATGGAAGCAATACACAGAAATCATACTTCGGCCAAATATTGGCACGTATATACTCAGGAACAAATAGATGCAGCCAAAGATTTATGCCAACTACTAATAAGCGAATACGGAATTACACAAATTTTAGGACACGAAGAAATTGCTCCTAAAAGAAAATCCGACCCAGGACCAGCATTTCCTCTTGATAAATTTAGAGACGCACTACTCGGAAGCACAAGAGACGAAGATGGAGTGCCAGACTTGCCAGATGCAGGACGAGTAACAGCAAGCAGCTTAAATATAAGATCTCGACCAAAATCAGACTCCACAAGAGTAGCAAACGCTCTGAAAAAAGGACAAAAAGTTCATATTTTAGACGAAAGCAACGGCTGGTATAAAGTAGTAGTAGATGTAGAAGGTTGGGTATATGGAAAATATATTGAATATGAATAGAAAAATAATTTATTAGTTTTTAGTTTTAAGAATTTTTTTCTTAAAATAAAAATTGTTCTATTGATAAAATGTTACTTTAAAGCAGAAAAAACTTCATTTTTCTGCTCTTATTAAACAAATTGATAGAAACTCAACACTTGAATTTAAGCACTTACTTATGAAAGATATAAAAGATATGAAAGAAATAATAGTCATAAACTCCCAAAAAAAATCTATGAGAAGTTGGATTTGGGTAATCTTGATTGTTGTTGCACTTTTTTTAATTGTAGGCTTTCTGGACGATCAAGGCTATTTGAATGTTAAATGGCAATGGCTTGCAGTAGCTTTGGCAGCTATGGCTGGACCTTACAAACTTTTGAAAAATTATATTGGAGGTGGGTCTGTAAAATCTAAACAAGTCTTAGAAAAACATAAAAAAGTAGCAGAAGAAGAAAAAATACACAGAGAAGTTTACGATAAAGAAATAAAAAAAAGAGAAGAAGAAATAGAAAAGTTGGAAACAAAAGTAAAATATTTAGATAAAAAAATAGAGAAGGTTAGAGAAGAACAAAAACAAATACCAAAAGAAGTAGAAAATCTAACTTTAGACGAAACAAGAAATGAATTTTTAGATTTATACGGAGACTAACAAACAATATTTTACTAACAAAAATAATTTTAATAATGAAAAAATACATTATTCTATTTCTTTTGCTCGCAGTTTTTTCAGGAACAAAAGTTTTTTCTCAAAAATATCCTTACTATATTAAGCCAAGCGATAGTCTTTTTGTTGGTTCAAAAAGCGACACTTTGTGGGTGATGACCCAAAAACAAATGTTGCGAACCTTAAAAATTGCAAGACTTAATAAATCGAGAGCAGAGGAAATTAGCTTGATGAAAATTGAAATTGAAACCCTAAAAGAAAAATCAGCAAAACAAGACACTCTAATAGATACCTTAAAAGCTGATAGGCTTTATTATCAAAACATTTGGGAGGATTGCAACAAAGATGTAATATCGGAGAGCCAAAGAAATATTAGACAAAAAAAGATAACCCGAATCGCTATTATAACAGGCTCTATAACAACAGTTTTAGCGTTTTTTGCAGGAGGCTATCTAATTAGATTTTAAAAAAACTTAATAACAAACACTTAAATAATTTTATTATGAAAAACGGACACATGGATGTTGTTCAATATTTTGCAGAACATTATTCTCAGTATATCTGGCAAGTTTTAGTTCCAATCTTTTTTTGGTTAGCATTGGTATTAGGATTTATGATTTTTATGTTTTACAAATATACTTTTGGAAACTGGTCAAAAGAAAATCCAAACCCTTACCAAGATGAAACTTTTGGAATGCCAAGAGGAACATTTAGAGGAATTCTTACAATGTCGTTGTTGTTTATTGTCGTTATTTTGGAACTGGTAAATGTTAGAATTATTGGCTTTGAACAAGAGATGAGTCAATTAATGGTAGCTTTCCAAATGATGATTGCATTCTACTTTGGTTCTAAAGTTATGCACCACGTTACAAGTGCAGACCGCTCTAAAACAGAGCACGTTGCAAAAGCAAGCACAGGGCGAGACTTTTCTAACGAAGAAGGCGATTTAGAAACTGATAATGAAGCAATGGGATAAAATTTAACTTCTACATAAGTTGAACAACTGTCAGACACTTTAAAAGTGTCTGACAGTTAACAAACAAAAATTATCTTCTTACATATTTTGTCATAACCCAACCAGGTATGTAAGCAGAAACAAGAATATAATCTTCGTATTGATCGTGAAAATAAATTTTATCATTTTTGCGTAGAGGGTGTTTTAGTGTTTTACCATTTTTTAGGCTACTTTTCAAAACAACATTATCTACAAGAATAATTCCATCTCCTTCATCGTCGGTGTTATCGTGTTCTAAATCTTCTTTTTTCATCCAGCCACTTATTTTGTGAGTAATATTTATCCAGTCTCCCTCTTCTCCAATAATTCCAACTTTGGTGTTTTTATCTATCGGGTCAGTAAGTTTAGAAGTTTCTATTGAAGGACCTTCTCTAAAATTAAGTCTTGCAGTAACAAATCCTTTTTTTATAATATTTTTAGGACTAACAGAGCCTTTCAATAACTCTGCGAGTGTTTTAGGTTTTTGATTAAAAACACGTTCTCTCATTTCATCAAGCGGAAATGCTGGACCTGGGTCAGATTTTCGTCCGGGAGCAATCTCTTCGTGCCCCAAAATATATTTTATTTCATAAGCTGCATAAAGAGCTTTGCAAACTTCTTCTACTGCATCTATTTGTTCCTGAGTATATTTATGCCAATGAGTAGAACGAGTGCCTGAATTTCTGTGTTGCCCAACAAATATCATATCCTCTGGAACTGGAACAGGGTTAGATTTTTTTGCTTCCCACCAAGTTACATATCCTACCGATTTTTTTGTCAAATATCCAGGATTTGAAATTTCTATTCCTACAGAAAAATTATTAAAACTACTTCTGCCATCATAATAGCTATTTCCTGCATGATAAGCCTTCTTATCAAAAGGCACCATTTGAGTTACTTGCCCATCTTCGTGAATTACAAGGTGTGCAGAGAGTCTTGCATTGCTTCGGCTAAAATATTTTACAGTAGAGCTGCCACTTGGCCCAGCGGTGTAATGAATAATTATACTATCTGGAACTATTGTATTTCGCCTTCCGTAGCTTGTTGCTTCTTTAAAATTTACTTTATTTCCTTCTAAAAGATGATTTTTTATTTCCATAATATATTGATTTATTGTTTTTATTTTATTTTATTTTGTCCACCGTATTCCCATTACAGTAATATCGTCAATTTGTCTATAACCTCCCTTCCATTTTTTTAAAAAAGTTTCTAACTCTTTTTTTTGTTCTTTCAGCGGTAAAGAATGAATTTTTATTAATAAATTTTTAAATCGTTTTTTTGTCAACTTCTGACCATTTTCATCAAACTGGTCTTGATAACCATCTGATGCAATGTAAATTACATCATTGTTTTTAAGCTCTATCTCATTATTTTCAAACTTTCGTTCTTTAAGGTAAGCTCCTATTGGATTCTGTGTTGCTTTGTATTCCAAAAGCTCATTATTTCTAACAATCCAAAGAGGATTGTAAGCTCCTGCGTATTGCAAAATATCTGTTTCTGTGTTTATTACGCAAAGAGCAATATCAAGCCCATTCTGATTTTCTGTTCCAAAAGTATCAAACAATTTTTTAAAATCTTCTCGCAGAATATTTAAAACATCAGCAGGGGTATTAACTTCTTTATTATTAATAATAGTATTCAAATATGTAATTCCAAGCATTGTAATAAATGCTCCCGGAACTCCATGTCCGGTGCAATCGGCTACTGCAAAAATAAGATATTTGTTAATTTTTGTAACATAATAAAAATCGCCACTAACAAGGTCTAAAGGCTTAAAAACAATAAAATAGTCTTTTAAGTATTTGTCTGTTAGTTTATTGCTTGTAATTAATGACTCTTGTATTCGTTTTGCATAATTTATACTTTCGGTTCTTTTTTTATGTGCAATTTCTACCTTCTCTTTTTCTTTTTTCAGATTTTCCGAGAACGCTTTTATTTCTATATTTCTTTGTTCTACTTCTATATTTTTTGCAAAAAATTGTTGATTTAAGCGTTCTTGTTCTTTTAAGGCTTGTTCTAATTCTTCTTTTTGATCTAAAACAATTTTTTGGTGTATATTAAGTTTTTTATTGCTGGATTTTAGTTTGCCTCTTAAAACAAAGCCAACAACAATAACAACAGACATTAGTATTAATGCTAAAATTAAAAATATTTCAAATGTTTTTTTTCTTTTTAGTTTTAATTCAACAATTTCATTTTCTTTATTTAGTAAATCTATTTCTGCCTGTTTTTTTTCTTGAGCAACGCTATATTTTATGTTCAAAAGTTTTTGACTTAGTCGCTGATTAAAAAGGCTATCATTATATTTTAAAACATTTTGCAAATTAATTGTTGCTTTTTCAAAATTATTAAGTTTTATTTCAATTTCTGATAAAATTTTATAAGCATTACGTATTCTGAACTTATTATTTACAATTTTTGAATATTCTAAACTTATTTCTGCATATTTTTTTGCTTCCAAAATTTTATTTTTTATTATTAATATTTCTGCAAGTTTAGAATATGTGTCGGCAAGTAAGTCTTTGTCAGTAAAAGAGTTATCTAATTTTAAGGCAACATTATAACTCTCAAAAGCTTGGTCTGTTTTTTGTTGTCCTAAGTAAGCATCTCCAATATATTTATGGCATACAGCTTGTGCGTCTAAGTCGTTGGCTGTGGTTCGTATTTCCAATGCTATATTAAAATATTCTAAAGATTTGTCAAACTCCTCTTCTAACAAAAAAGCTCGTCCAATATTCAAATTGCAATATGCCAGCATATTTTGATTATCAATTTCTTTTGCTATTTCAATGGCTTTGTTTAGATAATTTACTGCATCTTTATAAGATTCTTGATAAATATATAAGTTTCCAATATTTATATTTGCATAACCTTCCTGCTCTTTATGTCCATATGTTTCACTGATTTTTAGTCCTTTAAAATAGTTGTCAAAAGCGTCGGGATAGTTACCAAGATTTCTGTATGCTACTCCTAAAAAACCGTAGGCTTTGGCTAATTCTATTGTAATGTCATATTTTTTAGCCAATATTAAGGCTTCTTTTCCATATTTTACCGACTCTTCTGGTGTAGAATTTCGTAAACTCCAGCTTAACTTATTCAATATTTCAGGTTTGTCTTCTTCTTTTGCTTTTTCTAAAATTTGTTTCAAACTATCAATTTCAGATATTTTTTGTGCGTAAATATTATTAATTAATAATATAGCAAAGAAAAATATTAATATTTTTTTAGCTTTAAACATTTATTATCAAGTATTTATTGCATTTATATAAATCAATTTCCATATATTTTCAACTTTGCTTCTAATTGATTCATAGACTTTTCATTATAATTTTCTTCTTTTGCCTCGGCTATAATTGTTTCCAAAAACAACTTCTCAAAATTAAGACCAATTTCCCAATTTTCTTTATATAATTCAAACAACCATTTGGTGTTATTAAATTTTTCGCCAATAAGTTTCGTAACTTTTCTCGTGTCAGAAGAATCTGTAAGAGTCTTTACTTTTATTTGTAATTGTCCTTTAACCAGCTGATTATATCCTTTATCTTTAAATTTAGGCTTAATCTGATTTAATGCAAAATATGCTGAATCATTTTGTTCCTCTTTTTTATAAATAATAGCAAGATTTTTCAAAACCATTCTATCGTCTGGGTGAATTTTCAAAACCTGTCTAAAATACTTTTTAGCTTCATCTTCATTGCCTTCCAAACTTTCCGCATAGCCCAAAGCAGTTATTATTGTAGAATGATATGGGTGAACTTCCAATGCTTCTTGCAAAACTTTTTTGCCTTCGTCCATTTTTTTTATTTGCAATAATGCCACACCCTTGTAATATAAAATAGGAAGCCCTGC
>Ga0193956_1000660_pt1 | contig 14960 bp, 11 predicted proteins | sample BB_7_MG_FD_140358 | JGI IMG/M metagenome (GOLD analysis project Ga0193956, IMG submission 140358) | Microbial mat bacterial communities from the Broadkill River, Lewes, Delaware, United States - BB_7_MG | ecosystem: Environmental > Aquatic > Freshwater > River > Microbial mats | place: USA...
CATCTAATGCGTGTTTTATTGGAAATTTAAGGTATTTAACTGTAATAAAAGTACTTATACTAATAAATACCGAATTTATAAAAAACAAATAAAAAGCTCCCAAAGTAAACGAAAGTTGCCATGTAGCAATTCCATATCCTGCCGTGCAAAGTGGTGGCATTAAGGCAGTTGCTATTGCTACTCCGGGAATTACGTTTGTTTTTTCCTTTCGTGAACCTGCAATAATTCCTGCAAAACCTCCAAATATTGCAATAAGAACATCTAAAATTGTTGGTTGTGTTCGTGCCAATAATTCAGACTGAACTTCTTTTAGAGGAACTATCAAAAAATATAAGGTTGAGGTTAACAAACTTATAACTACAGCGATTAAAATATTTTTTAATGCTTTTTTAAGAGTTTCAAAATCATTAGTTCCAATGGAAAGCCCGATTGCCACAATTGGTCCCATAAGAGGCGAAATAAGCATTGCTCCGATTATTACTGCCGTAGAATTTACATTTAATCCAATAGAAGCAATTAGTATAGAGAACATTAGAATCCAAACTGTATGTCCTCTAAAAACCATATCTTTTTTTATGCTGGCAACCGTTCCTGTAAAATCGGTGTCGTCTATAAAAAGTATTGTTTTCAGAAAAGAGATAACAGAATTTTTTGCATGTCTAAGGTTGGCTTTTAGAGAATCTTCTATTTTTTTTTCTTTTTTCTCTTCCGCTGTTTTTTTTTCTATTTCCATTTGTAAATTCTTTTATATTAAGTGTTTAGTTTTGAATTATTTTTTGTCTAATTAGTGTGTTTCCATAAAGTCGCAATATTTTACAGATATTTTTTTTATTTGCTGTAAAGTAACAATTTAGCAATAAAACAATTTTTACTTTATAGACAATCACTAATAAGTTTTTAATTTTAATCCAAAAACTGAAGTTGTAAATGTTGCAAAAGCAATAACTGAAACAGAGCTTATTGGCATTAAAATAGCAGCAATAACAGGAGATAAAATTCCCGACAAGGCGATAGAAATTCCAATAATATTATATAAAAATGATAATAAAAAACTAAAATGAACAATTTTTAAAGATGTTTTAGTAAAATTAATAAATTTTGATAGCTTATCAAAATTATCTGCTTGCAAAATGGCATCGCCTGCTGGCGAAAAGTGATATACATCGTCGGAAATAGAAAGCGCTACATCACTTTGCATCAATGCTCCCGCATCGTTCAATCCGTCTCCAATCATTAAAACTTTTTTGCCTTCTTGCTGTAATTTCTGAATATAATTTTTCTTATCTTGTGGCTTTTGATTAAAAATCATTTTTTGTTCTTCAAAGTATTCTTTTAAATTTTCAGTTTCGCTATTGTTGTCGCCAGAAAGTAAGTGTAAGTCAAAGTTTTGTTTCAGGTTATTTATAACTTTACTAAAACCTTCCCGATATTTATTATTTATTGTAAAATAGCCTTTAATTTGCTCATTAATAGACAAATAAACAATAGATTGTTTTTTTATTCCTTCATTATTTTCTCCTTCATATAAATTTATATCAGCATTGGTATATTCTTGCGAGCCAAGTTTAATTTTCATATCGTCCACTTCTCCATAAGTTCCCCTTCCCGACATTTCCACAAAATGCTTAGGCTCAACATATTCTACATCTTTAAAATACCTTGCCAGTGCATAGCTAAGCGGATGAGTAGATTGTTTGGAAATTGAATAAATAGCTTTTATTTCTTCGTCAGTAAGCTCATTGCCAACAAATTGGATATTGTCTTCGTCGGGCTTGGTAATTGTTCCAGTTTTATCAAAAACAATAGTATCTATTTTTGTCATACGTTCTATTACCTCCGTATTTTTGATATAAAATTGTTTGCGACTAAAAATACGCATTGTATTTCCAAAAGTGAAAGGAATAGAAAGTGCTAATGCACAAGGACATGCAATTATTAATACGGCAGAAAAAACAAAAATTGCGTCTGTAAATTGTCCAAAAATTGTCCAAAAAATAAAGCCAATTGTTGCTATTGATATTACACTGATTGTAAAATATTTACTAACTTTATCCACAACCGATTTCAAAGACTTATCACTTTTATTTTCTGACTCTTTTTGATTCCAAAGCTGTGTTAAATGACTTTGTTTTACGTCTTTAACAACTTTAACTTTAATAATTCCGCTTGTCTGCTTGCCTCCTGCGTAAATAAAATCGCCTTTATTTTTAATTATGGGAGTAGATTCACCTGTTACAAAACTATAATCTATAAGTGCAATTCCATCAACAACTTCCGAATCGGTAGGGATAAGCTCATTATTTCGTATTAATAAAATATCATCTTTTTTAACATCACTTAATAAAATACTATCTTCTTTTTTGTCTTCAATTTTAGTAACAGCAATAGGAAAATACGATTTATAATCTCTCTCAAAAGAGAGTGCCTTATATGTTCGTGCTTGATACCACTTTCCCACTAAGAGAAAAAAGATTAGTCCCGAAAGACTGTCCGAATATCCTTGACCTGTGTTGGTAAATATCTGAAATGCAGTTATTATAAATAAAACACTGATACCAAGAGCAATAGGAAAATCTATAGAAGAAACTCTATTTTGTAAACTTTTATATGCCGAAATAATATAGTCGTTTCCGCTATAAAAAACTGTTGGTAAAAGTAATACAAAATTAAGAATATTTAAAAACCTACTTAATGAGCCTTCAAGTGGCTCGCCGTTAAAATATTCTGGCAAGCTATAAAGCATTATATTTCCAAAAGCAAAGCCCGCAATTCCAATTTTAAGTAATAGTTTTTTATTAGATTTTTTTTGAACAGAATCGTCTTTTTTATCCAAAGTAATTTCTGGGACATAGTGCAAAGACACCAGCATTTCAACCAGTTGGCGTAAAGAAATTTTTGATTTATCAAAATTTACCGTTACTTCTTTTTTGGTAAAATTGGTTATTGAGCTTATTACTCCTTTGTTTAGAGTATTCAAATTTTCTAAAAGCCAAATACATGCAGCACAATGTATTACAGGCACATAAAATGTAACTTTAACAAAATCGCCTTCTACAAATTGATAGATTTGTTCCTGAATTTCCTCCTTATCTAAAAAAGCGTATTTGTCGCCAAGTTCCTCTGTTTCAATCTTTATTCCGGGAGAATCTTCATATTCATAATATTTATATAACTTGTTTTGATTTAATATCTGATATACTGATTTACAGCCATTACAGCAAAATTTCATATCATTCCAAATGATAGGATTTCTTCCACAATCGGCTCCGCAATGCACACATTTATTGTCTTTTTGCATATTTTTTTATAATAAAAACTATTTTATTTCAATAAATCTAAAAATTCTTGTTCCGAAATTATTTTGATATTCAATTCATCTGCTTTACTTATTTTACTGGAACCTGCTTTTTCGCCAGCAATTAGATAATCAGTGTTTTTTGAAATTGAACTACGTTTTTTTCCTCCAAATTTCTCTACCAATTCACCCAATTCTTTTCTGCGTGAAGACGTTCCAAAATTTCCTGTTATTACAAAAGATTTTCCTTCAAGAATATTTGAGGTTTCTGTTTCTTCGCTTTTAAACTGTAAACCAGCATTTTTCAGGCGTTCAATTAAAGCAATATTTTCATCAATAGAAAAATGCTCAACAATACTTTCGGCTATTTTGTCTCCAATTTCATCAATTTCAATAAGTTCCTCAAATTTTGCAGCTATTATTTTATCTATTGATTTATAATGCTTTACAATCAGTTTAGAAATTGTTTCACCAACAAATCTAATTCCAAGAGCATATAAAACTTTTTCAAATGGTTGTTCTTTTGATTTATTAATGCTTGATATTAAGTTATTTGCCGATTTTTCACCAAAACGTTCAAGATTTACTAATTCTTCTTTTTTTAGTTCGTAAAGGTCTGCAATATTTTTTATTAAATTATTGTTATACAATAAATTAACAGTTGCTTCGCCTCCTCCAATATCCATTGCCTTGCGACTGATAAAGTGTTCTATTTTTCCTTTTATTTGTGGTGGGCAATTATTTGAATTATCACAATAATTTATGGCTTCGTCGTCAGCTCGTTTTAAAGTAGATTTGCATTCGGGACAAAAATCTATAAACTTCACTTTTTCAGCATTTTGAAGTCGTTGTTTTTTATCAATACCAACTATTTTTGGAATTATTTCGCCACCTTTTTCTACGTAAACAAAATCGTTATAATAAAGGTCTAAATTGCTGATAAAGTCTGCATTATGCAAAGAAGCACGTTTTACAACCGTGCCAGCAAGTTGCACTGGCTCTAAGTTAGCAACAGGAGTAACAGCCCCTGTCCTACCCACCTGAAAATCAACGGATAGTAATTTTGTTAAAACTCGTTCTGCCTTAAATTTATACGAAATTGCCCACCGAGGAGCTTTTGATGTTTCGCCAAGTTCGTTTTGATAGTCTAATGAATCTACTTTTATTACAATTCCATCAATATCATAATCTAAGTTATTACGTTCTGTTTCCCAATAGTTTACAAAATCTAAAACTTCCGAAATTGTTTTAACTTTTTTGATATGCTCTGAAATTTTGAACCCCCATTTTTTGCAATTTTTTATATTTTCGTAATGAGAATTTGAAGGCAAATTGTCGCTTTCTAAATAATACAAATAACAATCTAACTTTCTCTGTGCCAGCTTTCGGGAGTTTTGTTGCTTTAACGAACCTGAGGCGGCATTTCTTGGATTTGCAAATAAATTTTCACCCTCTTCGGCTCTTTTTATATTTAATTCTTCAAAAACTTTATGAGGCATAATAATTTCTCCTCTAATTTCAAATTCTTTGGGGTAGTCAGATTTTTGCAAAACAAGCGGAATACTTTTTATAGTTCTCACATTTTCAGTAACATTATCGCCTTGCTTGCCATCTCCACGTGTGGCAGCTTGAACTAATTTTCCATCAATATATTTTAAACTGATAGACGCTCCATCAAATTTTAATTCGCATACATAATAAAAATTATCTCCTATTATTTTTTTCACTCTTTGGTCAAACTCTTCTAATTCTTGTTTATTGTAGGTGTTACCCAAAGAAAGCATTGGAAATGAGTGATTTACTTGTTCAAAACTTTTATTTCTGTCATCACCAATTCTAACTGTTGGCGAATTTTCATCATAAAATTCTGGGTGTTTTTTTTCCAAATCTATTAGTTCTTTTAACATTATATCATACTCATAATCAGATATTAAAGAATTAGAAAGAACATAATATTGATAATTATGATTTCGTAAGCTTTCTCTTAAATCAAAAATAGTTTTTTTGGCATTTTCTTTGTTGGTCATACTTGTTTTATGATAAGTAATTTTTATTAATAATTAAGTTGAAAATAGAGTCTTAAACATTTTATTTTGAATTATTTATATTATATAATAAAAAACTTTAAACTCTTATGAATAATCAAAGTTAAAAGTTCAAAATTACATATTTTTAAATAAATATCTAAAAAATTTTTATTATTTTAAAAAAAAACTTTATTTTCGTAAAATGTAAATTTAACATATCTTAACCTTAGAAATAAATGGACAACCCCACAAAAACAGATAATCGCCTTGCTTTAGAACTTTTTGAAAAAATGCAACAAGATAATATAGAATATATTTATCGTGGCGAATTTAATACGGGAATAACAGATAGTATTCTTTCTTTAGCAGAAACCAATTTAGACGATTCAAAAAGTGGAATAAAGACAAGAAAAAGGGTCTATTTTATCCTTGTGGAAGGTTTACAAAATATTACTCGCCACCAAGAAGAAGCAGAAAGTTCCGACAATATTCCAGGTTTACTTATCATTCAACGAAAGGGTTATGATTATGTTATAACAACAGGAAATTTGATAAAAACAGAAAATATTGAGCATTTAGAAGAATTATTAGAAAAAATTAATAGCTTAGATAAAAATGAATTAAAATCATATTATAGAAAAATATTAAGTTCAAGAACATTCTCTGAAAAAGGCGGAGCTGGCTTAGGACTGATTGAAATAGCAAGAAAATCAGGCAATAAATTAAGCTATGGCTTTGAGAAATTAAATGAAACTTTTTCGTTTTTTTATATGCAAACACGAATTAATGTTGCAGTAGAAAAAGAAGAACGAGAAAAATATGAAATATCAATAGAAAACACAACCAATCTTCACCATAAATTAGAAGAAAATAAAATACTACTTAACTTTTCTGGAATATTTAATCAAGATAAATTAATAAGCTTATTATCAATAATTGAAGGGCACATACAAGGTAAAGCTGCCATAAAAAACAAAGTATTTAATATTATGGTAGAACTACTTCAAAATATTGTTCAACATGCAGACGACTACCATCTTAACGAACAAGATGGACATTACGGAATATTTTTCATCTCGGAAAGAAAGGACGGATTTACAATAACGGCTGGAAACTACATAAAAAAAGACAAGTTAGGAAAATTAAAAGAGCATATAAATTCAGTAAACAATCTAACACAAAATGAACTAGGAAATTTACATTTTAAAAGCCTCTTAGATTATAAAGAAGGTAGAGAAAAATCTATTGGACTGGGAATTATTAACATGAGAATAAAAGGAAAAAATCCATTTGTATATGATTTTTATCCAGTAGATGAAAATTACTCGTTTTACTCACTTCAAGTAACAATTACAAAAAGACCTGCAAAACTAAAAAAGCTAATAATAGAGCAAACAGAAGACACCCCACAAATAATTCTTGCAGAAGAAGAGCCAGCCTTCTCAATAAAAGGAAGGTCTTACCCAAACAACGCATACGAATTTTATTTGCCTGTCCATAAATGGCTAATAAAATACTCAAAAAGTCCTAAAACTTTTACAGTTTTTGAAATACAATTTGTCTATTACAACACTTCTACCACAAAAGAAATTGTTACAATGATGAAAATAATTGAAGAAATTGCTAAAAAAAGTGCAGTAGTAATAAAATGGTATTACAATTCCGACGACGAAGATGCTTTTACATTTGCTCTTCAATATTCTAAGCTAATCCACGTAGATTTTAATATTATTCCAATAAACTACGACGACGAAGAATAAGTTTTTGAGATTTAGATAAATAATAAATAAAATTCAAAACTTTAAAATCGCTAAAAATGAAAGCAATAATATTTGCAGCAGGACTTGGAACAAGACTAAGCCCTTGGACAAACAACAAACCAAAAGCCCTTGTAGAATACCAAAATATACCTCTTTTACAACACGTTATTTTAAAACTTAAAAAACATGGATTTGATGACATTATTATAAATATTCATCATTTTGCCGACCAAATAGAAAATTTTATCAAAAAAAACAACAATTTTGGAATAAAAATCACATTTTCCGATGAGCGAAATTTACTCCTCGATACGGGAGGCGGACTAAAAAAAGCAGAACATTTTTTTAACGATAACAAACCTTTTTTGGCATATAATGTAGATATTATTTCGGATATTGACTTAAATGATTTTTACAATTATCATATTGAAAATAAAGCACTTATAACACTTGCCGTAAAAAATAGAGAAACTTCAAGGCAATTATTATTTGATGAAAATAAAAATCTTTGCCAATGGAAAAATGTAATAACAAACCAAATAAAAAATGCACGAACACCTGTTGGAAAACTCAAACCATTTGCTTTTAGCGGTTTACACATAATTAGCTCCCAAATTTTTGAAAAAATAACAGAAAAAGGAATCTTCTCTATAATTGACATTTATTTACGAATTGCCCAAACTGAAAATATAATATATTATAACCACAACCACAGCTCTTGGAAAGATATGGGACGAAAAAGTGAATACTAATATTAATTTTTAATTTTGATTTTTTGATTAAATAGCATCTAATTATTACAACTATTTAATTTTTTTTTGGAAATAAGTAATTTATAATTTATCTTTGTAATATGAAATTTACAAATAAACTTAAAATAGGAAAAAAAAGTGCAAAAGATTCTAATGTAAAATTAGAATGGATTGAAACTGTTTTTAACAAGCCAGAACGAGAGGAAATTCTTGACGATGGAAGTATTCGTAGATATGCAAAAATAAATGGCAAAAATCTTAGATTAACAATCAAAAAAAGATAAATTTAGAATAAACTTTCCAAAAGTTAGAACTTTTGGAAAGTGAAAAAATGTAAATTATTTGCTCATTTCTGCCCATAATTTAACAGCCTGCTCTTGAGAAAATTTCATTATATCTTCTTCATTTACAGTTGTTACAATTCCATTATCTACAATTAACTTTCCGTTGGAAATTACTTGCGACACTTGGCTTGAATTAAGCCCAAAAACAAAATGTCCAAGAAAATTATTCTTGCTAATTGGCGTAGCTGTTTTATAATCTAAAACAACAAGATTATTTTCTCCATCGCCAGCAAAATTGTTTTGTGCCAAATAATTATGAGACATTCTAAAACGCTCGTAAACACTCATATAATCAATATTATCAAAGCCTTGACCAACAAAAAAAGCATTTTGTGCAGACCGCAACATATCGCTGTGCATACCATCTGTGCCAAACATAATTCGGTTACTAAGATTTTCAGCATTAAAATATCCAACATTGTTATTCAAATTACTTTCAGTATTTTGCACAACATAAACTTTGGAATCTTTGATTAATTTCCGCTCATTTTCGTCAATATGGAGGCAATGCCCAAGAATAGTTTTAGAAGAATTTAACACTCCATAATCATTCAAACGCTCCACAACTCGTTTTCCATAATTTTCTACCGAATGTTTTTGGTCGTATAAATCCTCGGCAACATGAATATGAAAGCCAGAATTATATTTATTCATCAAATCCGTAGCCTTTTTCATAGAATCATTACCAACTGTAAATGAGGCATGTAAGCCAACAAGTGCTTGTCTATTTTTCAAATAATTTTCACTTTCGGCAATACCTTGCTCGGCTTTTTTCATACCATCTCTGTCGGTAATTTCGTAGCAAAGAAGATGGCTAACTCCAACTTTGTCAAATGCTTTTGCAATAATTTCCAAAGAACCATTTATAAAATTAGGCGAAGCATGATGGTCTATTGCAAAAGTAGAACCCGCTTTGGCACAGGCAATTGCAGTTGCTAATGCACTTGCTTCAATCATGTCTTTGTCCAGAGCTTTATCCAAAGTCCACCAAACGTATTCTAAAATCTCATAAAAATTTGTAGGAATTTTTTTCGGAGCATTCATGCCTTTTGCAAGTGCCGAATATACATGATGATGCCCAAGTGCAAACGATTTTGTTACTAATTTTCCTTTACAATCTATTGTCTTTAAGTCTTTTATGGGTTCTAATTTTTCAAAAGCCAAATTGTCTAATAATTTAATTTTTCCATTTTCTCCTTCGTCCACTAAAATATTAGTTTCCTTAAAATCAAGACTTTGCCAATCTATAAATGTTGCATTTTTTAAATAAATCATAGTTATATATTTGTATGTTATAAAATTTACATAAATTAAAATCATTAAAACTTAAATTTTAATAATTTTTTATTTTAGAAATATAAAAATAAAATTTATATACATAGAAACAAAATTATTTTTATTTTTACAGTTGTAAATATCCAAAAAAAGTTCAAATATGAAATATTTTAACCTCTTAATATTAGTAATAGCTTTATTTATAAGTTCTTGCAATCAAGAAACAACAGAAATTAATAATATAAAAATAGACACCGTTTTTGTAGAAAAATTAGTAACAAAACCATCAGAAATTATTATTTTTGATACAATTCTAAATAAAAAAGCGGAATTTATTGCAGGAAAATCTCCTAACTATTATAAAAAAATAGAAGATAAAGATTTTTATAAAAAACATAAAAAAATAGTTCAAAAAAATTGGGAAAACTTTGATATTAAGAATATTACACCAATAAAAAATTGGGCAAAAAAAGAAAACATCTGTTTTTCAGAAAGCCAAAATTCAACTTTATTTTATCCATTTTCAGGTCCAGATATTTTGTATGGAATAACTTTATTTCCTGACTGCAAAAATTATATTTTGTTTGGATTGGAAAATCCCGGAACTATTCCAGATTATAAATCATTAAGCGACAATTTATTAGAGTATTATTTTGAGAATTTAAGCACCTCACTTCGCAATTTGAACAGGTTTGGATATTTTGTAACTCTAAAAATGAAATATGATTTTAGAAATAGTTTGCTGGACGGAGTTGTGCATATAATTTTGTTTCATCTTTCACTTACAGACCACGTTATTTTAGATATAAAACCCTTTTATTTAGATAATTATGGAAAAGAAATTTATATTAATCAACTATCTGATTTGAGCAAAAATATTGAAGGAATTAAAATTTGGTTTAAAAATAAAAACAAAGATGAAATAAAAACTTTGTATTATTTGCAAACAGATGTATCTAATAAAAATTTATCAGAAAACTTGGAATTTGCTTATTTCATAAATAATTTTGAAAACAAACAAACTTTTATAAAATCAGCATCTTATTTGTTGTTTAATAATAGTTTTAGTATTATTAAAAATATAATTTTAGAGCAAAGTGATATTATTTTACAAGACGATACAGGTTTGCCTTTCACCGACTTTGCAGAAAATAATTTTTCAACAAAAATTTATGGCACTTACAATAAAACGATAAATATTTATAAGGAAAAATTTCAGCCAGAGCTAAAAAATGCTTTAAATACTGAAACTCACGACAAAAATTTGCCTTTCAGATTTGGTTATAATAATCGTTTTGGAGAGACTGTTTTGATTTTAGCAAAAAATCAAAAAACTAATAATCAAGAGACTAACAAAATAATTTACAAAGTTCAACTAACAATGCTTTGGGACAAAAAAGATTTTAATGATAGCATATTTTCAGGTTTACCAAGCTCCTTATTAGACTATTATTTTGATGAGGGTTACTATAAATATACTTTGGGCTTAGAATACGACGAAGAGTCTTGCGAAAATTTATTAGAACTTGCTCACAACAAAGGCTTTAACGATGCCTTTATTGCTGCATTTGAAAATGGAAATAGAATCCCGCTCCCATCTTTGAACGATAAAAATAAATAATTATTTGTCGGAATTAATAAAATTAATATCAATATTCAGCAAGCCAGCAAGGTCTTCGCCAGATTCTCTAATATCTATATCATTATAATACCAATTAAATATAACATTCTGACCTACACGTTTTAAATTTGTAAGAGTGTCAAAAATTTGAAAAATCCACATTTGAGAACTTGTATTGTAATAATTCATATTAAAAGTTACAATAGTTTCTTTTTGAGGATTTTTAACATAATCTTCAAGCCAATTTTGAATGGTTTTGTAAAACTGTTCGGTGTTTTCTATCAATGAATTACCGCTTATTTCTACAATACCATTTGTGTCCAAATTTACTTTTGGCGTTCTACTTGTTTCAGGAATTATTAAATTTTCCATTTTTTATAATTTTTTTATTATATTTGCAAAAATACTAAACAATATTAAAATATGAAAAAACTTAACATAATTATTATCGGTATAGCAATAATATTTTTTCAAAATATGAGTTTATTTGCTCAAAATGAGACTAATACAATCGTAAATAATATTAGTATAAGTGCTGAAACAGGAGCTTCGGTTGGCAAAATAAATAATATAAATTATTTTTCAACCTACACAATGCCAAGTTTTGACATTAAAGTTACACCAAAACTAAGCGTAAACACTGGCTTGCTGTTTTCTTCTTATCAATTGGATATTCCTCTTTTTCAGGAAAATAGCATTAGTAAAACAAATCATACTGCCTACAAAAATTATCTTTTTACACAAGTAAATTATAGTGTAAACGAAAAACTAACGCTCAAAGGTAGCATGATTCGTGAAATGAATAATTTTAATTTTAGTTCAAATAGTCCAAATAATATGCTCTTTAAAAACTATTCAATAGGAGCTGATTATCAGATAAATGAATATCTAAATATTGGAGTTCAATTTAGACAATCGTCAAATAATGGAATGCAATATTTTAACCCCTACAATATTTCTTATTAAAAGGTTAAAAATTTATTTTCCACCAAATTCCATTAGATATTTTTTTATAAATTCGTTTATATCCCCGTCTAATACTGCTTGCACATTCCCTGTTTGATGGTTAGTTCTTAGGTCTTTAACCATTTTATAGGGGTGCAAAACGTAGCTTCGTATTTGCGAGCCCCACTCTATTTTCATTTTAGAATCTTCAATTTCTGATTGTTTTTCCATTTTTTTGCGAAGTTCCAATTCGTATAAATGAGATTTCAAAATTCTTATTGCATTTTCTTTGTTTCTAAGTTGCGAACGAGTTTCTGTATTTTCTACAATCAATCCGCTTGGCTCGTGGCGTAGTCTTACACCTGTTTCTAATTTATTAACTCCCTGACCACCAGCACCTCCCGAACGAAATGTGTCCCAAGTTAAATCTGCTGGATTTACCTCAATTTCAATACTGTCGTCTATTGAGGGTGCAACAAAAACGGAGGCAAATGTAGTTTGTCGTTTGCCCTGTGCGTTGAACGGCGAAATACGAACGAGGCGATGCACGCCATTTTCACTTTTCAAAAATCCGTAGGCATAATCTCCTGAAAATTCAAGTGTTACACTTTTCATACCTGCTCCATCTCCCGCCTGATATGCAAGTTCTTTGACTTTAAAATCGTTTTTTTCGCCAAATTTTATATACATTCTCATAAGCATTTCTGCCCAGTCTAAACTTTCTGTGCCACCTGCTCCCGAATTTATTTTCACAATAGCCCCAAGTTCGTCTTCTTCTCTACGAAGCATGTTTTTAGACTCCAAGTCTTCTATCAAAGAAAGCGTTTTGATATATTGTTCATCAACCTCATTTTCAGAAGATTCTCCTTCTTCAAAAAAGTCAAATAATATTTCTAAATCTTCAATATTTTGCTTTGTTTTGTTGTAAGAATCTATCCATTTTTTTAGCAAACTAATTGATTTTAATTGCTTTTCTGCTTCTTTCGGATTGTCCCAAAAACCTGATACTTCTGTTTTTTTTTCTTCTTCTTTTACTTTTTGTAATTTTGCATCTATGTCAAAGATACCTCCTTAACGCATCAATGCGTTCTCTTAAGTTTTTTACTTGGTCTTGGTTGGTCATTTTTAAAATTTTCTTTTAGGTCTGTAAAAAAAATCGTTTACTTTTGTATTTTTATAAAAAAACATTTTCACTTTTGTTATTATTTTGATTTTAACAAAAATTATAGAAAAAATTATAATATTTTATGATAAAAAATGTTTTAATACTAAAGCTCAAAGTTACTAAAATATTTAATAAAAACAATTATATATTATGCTTATAAAAAATTCAATTTTAACATTCTTAATGTTTTTCAGTTTTTCAGTTTTTGCACAAAATAAAAATGTTCAAATAATTGACAACAAGCAAGATTCTATTAAAAACTTTATGTTTAAAATAATTAGCTTGGAAAGTGCAGATGATAAATTAAAATACGGAGACACGATAACAAATATTTTTAGGTCGGCTCTGAAATACGACGAAAGTTGGGACTATGAATTTGATTCTCTAACTAATTTTGTATCTATCTTAAAATCAGATGATAATAAAGTAAAAATATATACATGGAGTATTTTTTTTGATGATGGAACCTTTAAATATTATGGATTTGTGCAAACAAAGGATAAAGAAAATGGGTTGTTTTTTTTAGATGACAAATCAGACAATATAGCAAATGTAGAAAACAAAAAATTAGACCACAACGAATGGTTTGGAGCTATTTATTACAAAATTTTAGGTGTAAAAGACGGAAATAAAACAAGTTACACACTTTTAGGCTGGGACGGAAATACTAATTTGAGTCAGAAAAAATTAATTGAAGGTCTGAGTTTTAATAAGAAAGGTGAACCCGAATTTGGCTCGTCTTTTGAAATAGAAAAAAAACGGACTAACAGAGTTATTTTTGAATATAACAAACAGGCTAACATGATTTTAAGATACGATGAAAAGTATAAAATGATTATTTTTGACCACCTTTCACCATCGGAATACGAATATACTGGACTGCCTCAATACTATGGTCCAGATTTTTCTTACGATGCCTTGTTTTTTGAAAAAGGAAAATGGAATTACTTATCCGACGTAGATGTGCGAAATCCAAAAAAAGATAAAAAAGAAGCAAAAAAATTAAGATATGGCTTTTAAAAAAAATGACTACTTTATAGCTGTGGCATTTTCTAAATTATATACACAAAGAGATAATTAATCTAAAAAAAAGGAAAATACTTTACGCAGTTGTTTTACTTTTTGTAAAAAATAATGTATTTTATTACAGTTGTTAAAATTTATTGCACTATATTTGCATTGTAAAAAGTAATTTTATTTTTAATTGTAAAACCAATTTAATTTTTCATTTAATTTAGATGCATCACTCAATTTTAATTGCCGACGACGAAAAAATATCTTTACATTTAATAGAGCAATACTTAAACTCTTCGGACAAAAAATTTATAATTTATAAAGCTAAAGACGGCGAAGAAGCTGTAAAAATGGCTAAAAATTATCTGCCAGACATTATATTAATGGACTGGAGCATGCCTATTTTAAACGGAACTGAGGCAATAAGAATATTAAAAAAAGATTATAGAACAAAAAATATTCCTATAATACTGCAAACCAGTATAAATGATGCAAATTATTTGCAAGAAGCCTTAGAAGCAGGTGCTGTTGATTTTATAAGAAAGCCCTTTGAAAAAATAGAATTAATGACCAGAGTAAATTCTGCAATCTTATTGCACCACTCCATTAAAGAAGCGGAATTTAATAAGCAAAAAGTTGATACTCATACAGAAGAGCTAAATAAACTCACCTTAATTATTAAGCAAACAGATAATTCTGTTATAATAATGAGCCCAACGGGAGACATCGAATGGGCAAATGATGGCTTTTCAAAATTATACG
>Ga0193956_1000663_pt1 | contig 14929 bp, 19 predicted proteins | sample BB_7_MG_FD_140358 | JGI IMG/M metagenome (GOLD analysis project Ga0193956, IMG submission 140358) | Microbial mat bacterial communities from the Broadkill River, Lewes, Delaware, United States - BB_7_MG | ecosystem: Environmental > Aquatic > Freshwater > River > Microbial mats | place: USA...
ATAATTTCTTTTTCTACTTTTGGTTCTTTTTTTTGCAATTTTACAAATTTTACATCAGATTTTTTTGTATTTTTTTTTATCTCTTGTTTATTTTCAGACTCTTTTTCATTTTTATAGTTATTAAATAACAATAAATGCAAAGATATTGAAATAATAAAGGCTAATATAATAAGTTTCATAACGCGATTATAGTACAATATCACTAATAAATGATTAATAGGAATTGAAATGTTTGATAATTCAATAAAAGCATACGAACAAGCTTGTGAAGTGATACCTGGAGGTGTAGATTCACCTGTTCGTGCATTTAAAAGTGTTGGTGGAGGTCCATTATTTATTCAAAGAGGTGAGGGTGCTTATCTTTTTGATGTTGATGGTAATAAATATGTAGATTTTATTCAAAGTTGGGGACCGCTTATTTTTGGTCATTGTGATAAAGACATTGAAGATGCTGTGATTGAAACTGCAAAAAAAGGTTTATCTTTTGGAGCACCTAGTGAGCTTGAAACACAATTAGCTTCAGAAATTGTTGAAATGTATGACAATATTGATAAAGTTAGATTTGTAAGTTCTGGAACAGAAGCTACAATGAGTGCTATTAGATTAGCAAGAGGTGTTACTGGTAAAAATGATATTCTAAAATTTGAAGGTTGTTATCATGGACATTCTGATTCATTATTAGTACAAGCAGGTTCAGGACTAGCAACATTTGGAACACCAAGTAGTCCTGGAGTTCCAGCTGATTTAACTAAACATACTTTGGTATGTGAATATAATAATATTGAAAACTTAAAAAAATGTTTTGAAGATAGTTCAGATATTGCTTGTATTATAATTGAACCAATTGCTGGGAATATGGGATTAGTTCCTGCAAAAGAAGATTTTATTGCAGCGTGTAGAGAACTTTGTGATGCTAATGGAGCTTTATTAATTTTTGATGAAGTTATGACAGGATTTAGAACTAGTATAACAGGGGCAAGCGGTCTTTTAAAACCTAAAGCTGATATTATAACTTTTGGAAAAGTAATTGGTGCTGGTATGCCAGTGGGTGCATTTGCTGCTTCTAAAGAGATTATGGGACATCTTTCTCCTGATGGTGCAGTTTATCAAGCAGGAACATTAAGTGGAAATCCTGTAGCAATGGCAGCAGGGTTAACAAGCCTTAGAAAAATAAAAGCAAATCCTGAAATCTATACAGAACTAAATCAAAAAGCAGAAAGATTAGTAAGTGGACTAAAAGAGGTTGCTACTAAAAATAATATTGGTTTACAAGTTGATACAAGAGGAAGTATGTTTGGGTTTTTCTTTGCAGATACAATGCCAACAAACTTTAAAGAAGTAACTAAATATTGTGACTTTAAGAGATTTGCTACTTTTCACCACGAAATGTTAAAAAGAGGTTTCTATTTTGCTTGTAGTCAATATGAAGCAGGGTTTATGTGTACTAAAATAACAAATGAAGATATTGATGCGTGTATAAATGCAGCTGATGAAATAATGAAAAGTTTATAATTAAAACAACTCGTTGTTTTCTTTAGTAACTTTGTAATAATGCACTTCATATCCTAGTCTTCTGGCGAACGAAGTGAAGACAGAAAAAAATCAATAATTAAAAAGGAAATAAAAAAATGCCAACAATCAAAAATGTAGAATTAACAAAAAAAGCAAATGTTTATTTTGATGGAAATGTAACAAGCAGAAGTTTCATTGATGAAAATGGAGTTAAAAAATCTTTAGGTATTATGATGCCAGGAACTTATACTTTTGGTACTAATGAAGCAGAACATATGGAAATTATTTCAGGAAAAGTAGAAGTTTTAATAGCTTGTGGAGATAGCAATTGGGAAACAATAAATGGTGGTGAATATTTTGAAGTACCTGCTAATTGTAGTTTTGAAATAAAAGTTTTAGAGTTAACAGATTATTGTTGTACTTTTATTGCATAATTGAGATATTTGAATATGCAAGATAATCAAAATAAAGAAGTAAAACCAAAACACCAAGACAAAATTGCTGCATTAGATAATTTATCTTTAGGTATTTCAATGGTAGCTGCCATTGTTATTGGTTTTGCTATTGGATATGGATTAAAACAGTTAACTGGTTATACTTGGACTTTATGGTTAGGTGTAGCTTGGGGAATTGCAGCGGCTATATTAAATATTTATAAAGCATATAAAAGAGCTCAAAAAGTGTATGAAGGTATGGAAGATGACCCAAGATACTCTTATCGAGCAAAACATGGAGATAAATCTTTAGATGACGATGAAGATTAATCAAGATATATTAAAATTTGCAAAGGTCTTTATACTTTTAGACCTTTGTCTTGTTATCTTTGCTTTTATATTAAAAGATAGTTATTGGGTTTTAAATACTCAAGTTGCTTTTATTTCTTCACTATTTATTACAATTGCTTCTTTTTTCTCTTATAAAAAAAATGTACAAAATAGATTGTCAAATCTTGATTTATCTGTTGTTAATACAAATGAAGATAGAGATAAAATAGATGAAATTGATGATCCTTATGATTTGTATACAGAGTATGAAGAAATTCCAGAAGATCAATTAACTCCTGAAAAAATCAAAGAAATTATTGAGGATGAAAAATCAAAAGTAAAAAAGAACTCTTTTAAAAATACTATATTTTCAGCTGGTGGATTCTTATCAGTTTATAGGGTTTTAGGTTATGGAACTTTAATATTTGGATTTTTTGCTTTAAATAATAATAAAATTTTCTTGCCTATCGCTTTTATAGTGGGTCTTGCAGTTGTTCCAATTGGTGTATTACTTTCAAAGCTTTTAGAAAAAAGACTTTGAAAGTTTAAATACTTTTAGATGATTAAAGGTAGGTCTATATTTACTTTATTCTCATCACAAGTTAAAATAAAAGAGCTATTATCTTTGTAGTTTAAAGATGAAAAATCTGTCATATTATCTCCAGCAATTTCTACTGAAATTAATGAATATTTCTTCCCATCAATTTTAATGTACTCACCAATTTTTAATAAAATTGAACACGTAACATTTTGTGAATTATTGAATATATCAAATATTTGATTTAATGTTTTTATAAATGAACTAGCATCTAATTTAAATTCAGGGATAGATGGATCATAGTTTTTTATATAATTGATATTAGTCTTAATTTTACTTGTTGATATAGCTAAATCTACAAGTGTAAATATATTTGTACTATTAATATTTTTTATATTTAATTTATTCTCTTTTTTAACCATTGCACTTTTGTAAAGTTTCATGTGTATTTCATCTTCATTATCATAAAAAACAGTAATAGCGTAAAATACATAGTTTTTAATAGTTAAATCAATATAAGAAGTTTGTGCTCCAAATGTTTTTGGAGCGTAACTTAAAGCCAATTCAAAAAGCTCTTTAGATTTTATTCTATTTAATAAAAACTGAGCTTCTGAATTTGAATAAATTATTTTAGAAGTTGATGAAAAAGTTATAATAGGATTTAAATCAAGTTCAACCCATTCTTCAAAAAAACTCATAACTTTTAGCTTTCAACGTAATTTTTAAGGTTTTTACCTACTTTAGGATGCTTTAATTTCTTAATAGCACTAGATTCAATTTGTCTAACTCTTTCTCTTGTTACAGAAAGTTCTTTTCCAATTTCTTCTAGTGTTCTATCACTTGCATCTTCCATAAGACCAAATCTCATTCTAATAACTGCTTGTTCTCTTTCATTTAATTGTGCAAGAATTTGATCAATTTGACCTTGTAAATCTTCTTTCATAATATTATCAACTGGTGTTGGTGCTTTTTCATCTGGAACAAAATCTCCAAATTTACCATCATCATCAGATCCAATAGGAGCTTCAAGAGATACAGGTTCTTTTGTGATTTTGATTACTTGTTTTACTTTATCAACAGGTAATCCAACTTCTTTTGCAATTTCATCTACATCTGGCTCTTTACCATTTTCTTGAATACCTTTTCTGATGATTTTATTAATTCTATTAATAGTTTCAATCATATGAATTGGAATTCTAATAGTTCTTGCTTGATCTGCAATTGCTCTTGAAATTGCTTGTCTAATCCACCATGTTGCATAAGTAGAAAATTTATAACCTTTTTTATACTCAAACTTATCAACAGCCTTCATAAGACCAATGTTTCCTTCTTGAATTAAATCTAAGAATGGTAAACCTCTATTTGTGTATCTTTTTGCAATAGATACAACAAGTCTAAGATTTGATTTTGCCATTCTAGTTTTAGATTGATCAGTAATTTGTTTACCTCTTTTAATTTGTTCTAAAACATCTTTTAGTTCTTCTGGTTCTAAGTCAAATCCACCTTTAGAAGCTTCTGCTGTTTGGAAAAGTTTTTTAATTTCCATATACGTAGAAACCATAGTAGCTTCAGGAACCATAGAAGTAATTTGTACTTTCGATAAATTAACAATATTATCTAAAATCTTTTTATGATTTTTTAATAGTGTTTCATTAAATAAAGGTAACTTATACTCTAATCTTTTTAATTCATGGTCAAAACCAGTATCTGATTTTAAAGCAGTTTCCATAGCTTTTACAATTTCTGTAATAAGTTTAGAAGTTGGCCCTAAATCAAGTAAAGCTTCTTTTAAAATTTTCTTTTTGAATGCAACAGCTAAGTTAAATGTCATTTGATCTGTTTCATCATCAGATTTCGCAGTCTCTTTAGCTGAGAATTTTAACCATTCTTTTTTTGCTTTTTCTAAAATTTTAAAAGCTTCAATAATAGTTTGTGCTCTTTTATCAAGTTTCTTCTGTTTTTTACCAGAACCTTTTTCTTCATCAGAATCATCTGAATCATCAGAATCTTCTACTTCTTCTGTTGTATCATCATCAGAATCATCATCACTGTCTGAGTCTTCATCGTCAAAGTTTCTAAATAGCTCTTTAACTTTTCTTTCTCTGTTTACTAGTGGTTCTTTATACTCTAAAATAAAATCAATTAAGTATGGTACATAACAAATAGCATCAAGGATGATATCTTCACCAATTTCAATCTTTTTAGAGATTTCAATCTCTTCTTCTTTAGTAAGTAATGGAATTTGTCCCATTTCTCTAAGATACATTCTTACAGGTGAATCTGATCTTGACCACTCTAATAACTCTTTGTTTTTTAGTAAGTCGTAAACATCATCTTCATTTTCAATTAATTTTTCTCTTTGTTCTCTTCTTTTCTTAGCTTCTTCAGCATTCATTCTTTTTGCTTGTTCTTGCGAACTAACTACAGTTACATTGTATAATTGTATTAATGCTAAAAGTTTTTTAATATTTGGAGAAGAAGGCGCTTTAGGAAAGATTTTAATAATTTTTTCATAAGTTAGAACAGAATCTTTGTACTCTTTAACTAGTTGTTCAATAGTTTTATTTAAATCTTTTACACTCATTGATAGCAAATCCTCTTTTATAAGATAGTCGGATATTATACCCAAACTAGTTAAATATCTTATTAAAAAAATTACATTTAATGAGATATTACTGAATTTTTAGCTAAAATGCATTTTTTTGAAAATAATTATTAGATTAATTAGAAAATTTATTAAATTCAAGGATACAAATATGAATGAGATTACTGGAAAAGTATGGAATTTTGGTGCAAATATTGACACTGATGTTATTATTGCAGCAAGATATTTAAATAGTTCAGACCCTGAACATTTAGCAAAATATGTTATGGAAGATGCAGATCCTGAATTTCCTAATAAACTTCAAAGAGGTGATATTATAGTTGCTGGTGAAAATTTTGGTTGTGGTTCAAGTAGAGAACATGCTCCTATTGCTTTAAAAGCTGCAGGTGTTGCTGCTGTTGTTGCTCCATCATTTGCAAGAATTTTTTATAGAAATGCTTTTAATATGGGATTACCTATTTTTGAACTTCCTGAATCAATTGAGATTAAAGAGGGTGAAAATATTACTATTGATTTAGATGCAGGTAAAATTATAAATAATACAACTAGTAAATCTTATGACTTTACTCCAATTCCTCCTTTTATGCAAGAATTAATTGCAGCTGGTGGATTAATTAATTATGCAAAAGAAGAGATGTCAAAGGAAGCTAAATAATGAAAAACTACAATATATCAATAATTAAAGGTGATGGAATAGGTCCAGAAATCGTAGATGAAGCAATAAAAGTATTAAATGCTGTTGCTAAAAAATGTGATTTTACTTTAGATTATAAAGAATATTTAATGGGTGGAATCGCTATTGATCAAACTGGTGTTCCTCTTCCTGCTGAGACTGTTCCTGGCGTATTAGCATCAGATGCATGTTTATTTGGTTCAATTGGTGGAGAAAAATGGGATACACTTCCAAGAGAATTAAGACCTGAAACAGGACTTTTAAAATTAAGAGAAGAGTTAGGTGTTTATGCTAACTTAAGACCTGCAATTGTTTATGATGAATTAGTAAATGCATCAACATTAAAACCTGAAGTAATTCAAGGTTGTGACATTATGGTTGTAAGAGAGTTAATTGGTGGAATTTACTTTGGAAAGCCAAGAGCAAATGATGGAGAAAAAGCTTATAATACTATGGTATATACAAAACCAGAAATTGTAAGAATTGGTAAACAAGCTTTTGAATTTGCAATGAAAAGAAATAAAAGATTATGTTCTGTTGATAAAGCGAATGTTCTTGAAGTATCTCAATTGTGGAGAGATACAATGAATGAATTATCAAAAGATTACCCAGAAGTTGAACTAACTCATATGTACGTTGATAATGCAGCAATGCAATTAGTTAGAAACCCAAAACAATTTGATGTTATTGTGACTGGAAATATTTTTGGAGATATTTTATCTGATACAGCTTCTATGGTAGTAGGTTCAATTGGACTTTTACCATCAGCGTCAACAGGAGATAAAACAGCAGTTTATGAGCCAATCCATGGTTCAGCACCAGATATAGCAGGAATGGGAATTGCAAATCCTATTGCAACAATAGAAAGTGCAGCAATGATGCTTAGATATTCATTAGGTGAAGATAAAGCAGCAGATATGATAAATAATGCAATAAAAGATGTATTAAAAGACGGTTATAGAACAAAAGATTTAGCTGCATACGATGCTAAAGAAGTTTTATCTACTATTCAAATGGGTGATATTATCGCTGAATATATAAATAAATAATGAAGAAAGCTTCGGCTTTCTTTATACTCTCTGTAAACAAATCAAATTTAATAACTTATTAATCATTTATACTAATTCTTTGTGCTAAAATAATAAAAAATACTTTGGATATTAAAATGAGTAAAAAATATAGACTAGTAACACGAAGTGATATGGATGGATTAGTATGTGGAACACTACTAAAATATTTAAACATAATTGATGAAGTTATGTTTGTTCATCCAAAAGATATGCAAGATGGAAAAATAGAAATTACTTCAAATGATATAACTACAAACCTTCCTTATGTTGAAAATGCTTATTTATCGTTTGATCATCATTTCTCTGAAACTTTAAGAAATGAAAAAAAATCGAATCATATTATAAATCCTGATGCACAAAGTGCAGCTCAAGTTGTTTTTGAATATTACGGCGGTGATGAGAGATTCCCAGGTTATTTTACAGGAATGATGAATGGAGCTAATAAAGCAGATAGTGCAGATTTTATTGAAGATGATATTTTAAATCCAAGGGCTTGGGCACTACTTAGTTTTATAATGGATTCTAGAACTGGTCTTGGAAGATTTAGAGATTTTAGAATTTCAAATTATCAATTAATGATGGATTTAATTGATTATTGTGCAAGACATAATATTGATGAAATATTAGAATTACCTGATGTTAAAGAAAGGGTAGACTTATACTTTAAATATGAAGAAGAATTCAAAGAGCAATTAAAAGATATTACTACTATAAAAGATAATCTATTAATAATTGATTATAGAAATATTGAGACAATTTGGCCAGGGAATAGATTTATGGTATATGCTATGAATCCACAGCAAAATGTATCTATTCATATTATGTATGCAAAAGATAAAAATAAAGTTGCTTTTAGTGTTGGGAAATCAATTATAAATAAAAGTTCAAATACTAATGTTGGTGAGTTAATGTTGAAATATGGTGGAGGTGGTCATAAAGCTGCAGGTGGTTGTCAAATTGATATTGATAAATCTGAAATGATATTAGAAGAATTAATTGCTAAGATAAAAGCAGATGGATAAATAATATTATAAAAAAGAAGTTAATTTAACTTCTTTTTTAAATTTTCATAAAATTTTTCAAAAGAGGGTAGTAATAAATTTGCTTCTCTTTGTTTTTTCCCCCACATAGGTTCAGGAAAATATGAATCTTCTTTAAATCTAGCCATAATATGAAAGTGTACATGGGGTACATAATTCCCAAATGATGCAATATTTATTTTCTCTGGATTAAAATAATTAATCATTTCTTTTTCAATAATATCAAGATATTTTAGAATTTCTAACTTTGTCTCTTGATTACAATCTGAAAACTCTTTTATGTTTTCTACTGTAAATATTTTTAGCCATGGAATTTCAGATGGCTCAATTTCAATTTTTATTAATTGATTTTTATAAATTAATGACAAAATAGTCCTTTTTAATTAGTTTTATTTCAAAAAAGTTTACAATAATTATATTTAAAGTACATAATATATGGGAAATTCAACTATGTTTAAGCAAATATTAAATATAATCCGTTTCCATTTTTCAACCATTGAAGAAGTTTTTATAAAATATTTTGTGTTTTATAAAGAGTTGGTGAAATCAAAAGAGTGATTTTCACGATTGATTTCTCCTGTTGTTAAATTGGGAATAACACAAAAGAAGGGACAGGCTTATGAAAGTTAGAGCTTCAGTAAAGAAGATGTGTGATAAATGTAAAGTTATCAAAAGAAGAGGCATCGTTAGAGTAATCTGCGAAACTAAAAAACACAAACAAAGACAAGGATAAGACACATGGCAAGAATCGCGGGTGTTGATTTACCAAACAAAAAAAGAATGGAGTATGCTTTAACTTATGTTTTCGGTATAGGTTTACATAATTCTAGATTAATTTTAAACGCAGTTGGAATTGACTTAAATAAAAGAGCTCATGAACTAACTGAAGATGAAGCAGCAGCTATCAGAAGAGAAATCCAAGACAACTACCTAGTTGAAGGGGATTTAAGAAAAAAAGTAGCTATGGACATCAAAGCTTTAATGGATTTAGGTTCATACAGAGGTTTAAGACATAGAAAAGGTTTACCTTGTAGAGGGCAAAAGACTAAAACTAATGCTAGAACAAGAAAAGGTAAAAAGAAAACTGTTGGTGCAGCAACTAAATAAGGGATTGTAGATGGCAAAAAGAAAAGTTACTAGAAAAAAAATTGTAAGAAAAAATATTGCTGACGGTATCGTTCATATCGCTGCAAGTTTTAATAATACAATGGTTACAGTTACTGACAATGCAGGTAATGCAATCGCATGGTCAAGTGCTGGAAATTTAGGATTCAAAGGTAGTAAAAAATCTACTCCATTTGCAGCACAAGCAGCTACTGAAGACGCTATGCAAAAAGCAATGGAACACGGAATCAAAAACGTTGGGATTAAAATTCAAGGACCAGGATCTGGAAGAGACACTGCAGTTAAATGTGTAGGTGCTATCGAAGGTATTAGAGTTACTTGGTTAAAAGATGTTACACCATTACCACATAATGGTTGTAGACCTCCTAAAAGAAGAAGAGTGTAAGGGGTAATTATGGCAAGATATAGAGGACCAGTAGAAAAAATCGAAAGAAGACTTGATGCAGACCTTGGATTAAAAGGTGAGAGAAGACTTAACGGAAAATCTGCATTAGAAAAAAGACCTTTTGCTCCAGGACAACACGGACAAAGAAGAACTAAAATTTCTGAGTACGGTTTACAATTAAGAGAAAAGCAAAAAGCTAAATTTATGTATGGTGTTTCTGAAAAACAATTCAGAAAGTACTTTAAAGAAGCAGCAAGAAGAGAAGGTAATACAGGGGCTAACCTAATTACTTTAATCGAGCAAAGATTAGACAATGTTGTTTATAGAATGGGATTTGCTACAACTAGAGCAAATGCTAGACAATTTACAACTCATGGACATGTTTTAGTAGATGGTAAAAAAGTTGATATTCCTTCTTTCATCGTAAAACCTGGACAAAAAATTGAAATTAGAGAAAAATCTAAAACTAATACTCAAATTGTAAGAGCATTAGAATTAACTGCACAAACTGGAATGGTTGAGTGGGTTGATGTAGATAAAGATAAAGTATTCGGAATTTTCACAAGAATCCCAGCTAGAGAAGAAGTTGTTATTCCTGTTGAAGAGAGATTAATCGTAGAGTTATATTCTAAATAATAAGTAAAAGGTAGCCAATGAAAAAATTTGCAGACACACCGTTCTTACCAACTGAAGTTGAGATAGAGGCTATCAGTGATAATGAAGCTAAAATATCAGCATATCCATTTGAAAGTGGTTTCGCAATTACTTTGGCACACCCTTTAAGAAGACTTTTATTAAGTTCTTCAATAGGTTACGCTCCAATTGCCGTAAAAATTGAAGGTGCTTCTCATGAGTTCGATTCTTTAAGAGGGATGCTAGAAGATATAGCTATTTTTATTATTAATCTTAAAAACATTAAGTTTAAAATTAATGGTGACAAAGATCAAGTTGTTGTTGAATATTCATTTAATGGACCAAAAGAAATTAAAGGTGAAGATTTAATCAACTCTGATGTTGAAGTTGTATCACCAGATGTTCATTTAGCAACTATTAATAGTGACTGTAATTTAACTTTCTCTGTTATTCTTCAAAAAGGTATAGGTTATATGCCATCTGAAGATATTAGAGATATAGTTGGACCAGATTATATTCCTATTGATGCATTTTTTACACCAGTAAAAAAAGTAGTTTATGATATTGAAAAAATGTTAGTTGAAGATAATCCTAACTTTGAAAAAGCTGTATTTACAGTACAAACAAATGGACAAATTTCTCCAATTACTGCTTTTAAAGAAGCAGTATCTGTTATGTACTCTCAAATGTCAGTATTTAACAAAGTATTTGATTTATCTGAAGTAACAGTAAGTGAAAGTGGTGAAGAGCCAGTTGAACTTAAAGATTTAATTATTAAAATTGATGATTTAAATTTAAGTGCTAGAAGTTTTAACTCTTTAGATAGAGCTGGACTTAAATTCTTAGGTGAATTAGTACTTATGAGTGAAGTTGAAGTTAAGAATATTAAAAATCTTGGAAAAAAATCTTATGATGAAATAGCTGAAAAGTTAGAGTCATTAGGTTATCCAGTTGAAAATACACTTCCAGAAAATGTTGCTTCTGCATTAAGAAGAAAATTAGAGCAACTAAAAGCATAATTAAGGGTTTAGTATGAGACATAAGCACGGATATAGAAAGTTAAGTAGAACTTCTTCTCATAGAAAAGCATTGTTAAAAAATATGGCAATTGCAATTATTGAGAGAGAAAAAATCGAAACAACTGTACCAAAAGCAAAAGAATTAAGAAGATTTATTGAAAGATTAGTAACTACTGCTAGAAATGCAGATTTAAATACACATAGAACTGTATTTGCTGCATTACAAGATAAAGAAGCTACTAAAAAATTAATTAATGAAATTGCACCAAAATACGAAGGTAGAAATGGTGGATATACTTCAATAATTAAAACTAGAATTAGAAGAGGGGATGCTACACCAATGGCATTCATTTCATTCGTATAGTATTGAATAATCTTTAAAAAAGGGTAGAAGTTCACTTCTACCCTTTTTTTATTTCTTTTTAACAAAAAAATAAACTAACAAAAAAAATAAACTTCAATTTTCCTGAAATTTTTAATCTAATCAAATTTTAATGATATTTTAGCTATAATCCAGCGTAATACTACAACTGTAAATCATAGGAGAAATGTTTGATAACTCTAAAAGAAGCACTAACATTAGGTAGTGATGATATAAATAAATTAAGAGATGATTTAACTTCAAAAATAAAAGAAAGCAACATAGGTGCGTATGTTGAGCAATTAACTTCAACAGATATTTCAAAATCAGGTTCAGGAATTCCTATAGCTATTAAAGATAATATAAATGTTAAAAATTGGGAAATTACTTGTTCTAGTAATATTTTAAAAGGTTATATTTCACCATATAATGCAACAGTAATTAATAATTTGGAAAAAGCTGGTTTATCACCATTTGGTAGAACAAATATGGATGAATTTGCAATGGGAAGTTCAACAGAATCTTCTTGTTATGGAAAAACATTGAACCCAGTTGATAATGAAAAAGTACCTGGTGGAAGTTCTGGTGGAAGTGCAGCCGCAGTTGCAGCAGGAATTGCAATTGCAGCTTTGGGAACAGACACAGGTGGGAGTATTAGACAACCTGCTTCTTATTGTGGTGTAGTGGGTATGAAACCTACTTATGGAAGAGTTTCAAGATATGGTATCACGGCTTATTCTTCTTCTTTAGATCAATGCGGACCTATTACTCAAAATGTTGAAGATGCAGCAATTTTATATGACATTATTTCTGGATATGATCCTATGGATTCTACATCTGCGAATGTTGAATATGGTGCAGTAACTCCTAAATTAGATTCTGATAAAAAACTTACAATTGCAGTAATTGATAACTTTGTACAACAAGCAAGTCCAGCTATTCAAAAAGCGTTTGAAAAAACAGTTAAAGCTTTAGAAGAATCGGGACATAATATTGTTCATAAAAATATGTTAGACACAGATAAAATTGTTTCTACTTACTATATTGTTGCAACTGCTGAAGCATCAGCAAATCTTTCTAGATTTGATGGTGTTAGATATGGAAATAGAAAAGGTGAAGCTGGATTAAAAGATATGTACGTTCAAACAAAATCACAAGGTTTTGGGGATGAAGTACAAAAAAGAATTATGTTAGGTTCATTTGTATTAAGTTCTGGTTATTATGATGCTTATTATATCAAAGCACAAAAAGTTAGACATTTAATCAAAGATGAATATTCTGCGATTTTTGAAGAAGCAGATTTAATTTTATCTCCAGTTGCTCCAACAACTGCTCCAAAATTTGGTTCATTTAAGACATCTTTAGAGATGTATTTAAGTGATATTTATACAATTTCTGTAAATCTTGCAGGATTACCAGCTATCTCATTACCAGTTGATAAAGATGAAGAGGGTATGCCAGTAGGACTTCAATTAATTGCAAAAGCATATGATGAACAAACACTATTTGACGGCGCTTTATCTTTAGAAAAAGCTATAAATTATAATAAATAAATATTAACTAGGATTAAAAAATGAGAATTAGAAAAAGAGCATTAACATTTGAGGATGTTTTATTAGTACCAGCTAAATCAGAAGTATTACCAAAAGAGGTTTGTATTAAAACAAAGCTTACTAAAAAAATTGAATTAAATATTCCTTTTGTATCTGCTGCAATGGATACTGTAACTGAGTATAAAGCTGCAATTGCAATGGCTAGACTTGGTGGTATTGGAATTATTCATAAAAATATGGATGTTGAAACTCAGGCTTTACAATGTAAAAAAGTTAAAAAATCAGAATCTGGAATGATTATAGATCCTATTACAATCAAACCAGAGCAAACATTACAAGATGCAGAAGATATTATGGCTTCATATAAAATTTCTGGTGTTCCTGTTGTTGATGAAAATGGTATTTTAGTAGGTATTCTTACAAATAGAGATATGAGATTTACTAAAGATTTTACTCAAAAAGCCGTTGATAAAATGACTAAAATGCCATTAATCACTGCAAAAGAGGGTACATCTTTAGATGAAGCTGCTGATATTATGCATGCAAGTAAAATTGAGAAATTACCAATTGTTGATAACAATAATAAATTAATTGGTTTAATTACAATAAAAGATATTAATAAAAAAAGAGAACATCCAAATGCAAACAAAGATGAATTTGGAAGATTAAGAGTAGGAGCAGCAATTGGTGTTGGTCAAATTGATAGAGCAAGAGCACTAGTAGAAGTTGGTGTTGATGTTTTAGTACTTGATTCTGCTCATGGACACTCTAAAGGTATCTTAGATACAGTAAAAGCGATCAAAGCTGAAATGGATGTTCAAATTATCGCTGGAAATGTAGCAACTGCTGAAGCAACTGCTGATTTAATTGCTTGTGGCGCTGACGCTGTTAAAGTAGGTATTGGACCTGGAAGTATTTGTACAACTAGAATCGTAGCAGGTGTTGGTGTACCACAAATTTCTGCAATTGATGAGTGTGCAGCAGAGGGTGCAAAAACTGGAACACCAATTATTGCTGATGGTGGAATTAGATATTCAGGTGATGTTGCAAAAGCTTTAGCTGTTGGGGCAAGTGCTGTTATGATGGGGTCTGCATTAGCAGGAACTGAAGAGAGTCCAGGTGAAGTTGTTTTAAGTCAAGGTAGAAAATTTAAAACATATAGAGGAATGGGTTCTATTGGAGCTATGACTAAAGGAAGTACTGATAGATATTTTCAAGAAGGAACTGCTGCTGATAAACTAGTTCCAGAAGGAATTGAAGGAATGGTTCCATATAGAGGAAGTATTGCTGATATTATTCATCAAATGGTTGGAGGATTAAGATCTTCTATGGGATACTTAGGAAGTAAAGATATTCCTACATTCCAAGAAAAAGCTGAATTTGTAGAAATTACATCTGCAGGACTTAAAGAGTCTCATGTTCATGATGTAACAATTACTAACGAAGCACCTAACTATCATATATAAAAAAGAGGGTACATAACCTCTTTTTTTATCACTGAAATTTTCTCATTCACTTATTTAAAATAAAATCCCTTTTTTTTCAATTTTAATTTTCTTGCAAAAATTTAAAATACTAAAATATAAACATCTTTTTGCTACTATCTTTATGTATAAATAGTAATATTATAAAAGGAAATAATTATGCTAGA
>Ga0193956_1000664_pt1 | contig 14923 bp, 10 predicted proteins | sample BB_7_MG_FD_140358 | JGI IMG/M metagenome (GOLD analysis project Ga0193956, IMG submission 140358) | Microbial mat bacterial communities from the Broadkill River, Lewes, Delaware, United States - BB_7_MG | ecosystem: Environmental > Aquatic > Freshwater > River > Microbial mats | place: USA...
CACCTCTTAAAAGTATCGCAAACCCAAGAGTAAGGATGATAAGAGATATCTGAGAACTATCACGTGAGATTGAGATAAGTTTATATAAAATTATCCCTATCATTGATGTAATCATAATTGCTAATATAAAAGAAACCCCTAGAGGAAGTCCCGCATACAATAAAAACACAGTTGACATACCCCCAGCCATAACAAACTCCCCTTGAGAGAAATTGATTATTCCGCTTGAATTATAAATAACTGTGAAACCTAAACCTACAAGAGTATAAATAAACCCTACCGTTACTCCAGAGAGTAAATATCCAAATAATTCTGTCATAAACTTATTTTACTATTGTCCAATCGCCATTTTTTACTTCTAGCATAATCATACCAGTTTTAGTATCTAGTCCCATATGATCTTTTTTACTCATATTTACAACACCATCTACACCTTTAAAGTTTGTAAGACTTTCAATACCATCTCTTATCTTTTGTGAATCAGTTGAACCAGTATTTTTTATAGCTTCAATAATTGCAAATAATCCATCATACGCATACGCTCCAAAACTTGACACTTGTGTATTAAAAGCTTTTTCATACTCATTTTTATAGTCAACTGCAACTTGTTTCATAGCCATACTATCATCAAGCATATTTGCAACAACAACAGGAGGAGAAACAACTCTTACACCCTCAGCGGCATTTCCAGCTATTTGTATAAACTTCTTAGAAGCAACTCCGTGTGATTGATATAATTGATGAGGAATTTTTAATTGTTTATAATTTTTAGTAACAATAGCAGGTCCTTGTCCAAAGCCTGGGTTTAAAACTGCTTGTACTTTTTTATTGCTTTTTATTTTAAGTAGTTGAGATGTCATATCTGAATCTTTTTTTCCATAAGTTTCATCAGCAACAATTTTTATACCATAATCCCCAGCTACATCTTTACATTGTTTTCGCATAGATTTACCAAAGCCACCACTTCCTGAAATCAATGCTAAGTTTGTAAGTTTTTTCTTATTTAAATCTTGCATAACTTTTTGACAGGCCATTCTATCTGTTGCTACAATTTTAAAAACATATTTTTTTGCTGGTTTTACAATAGCTACGGCTCCTGCCATAGACATCAATGGAATTTTTGCTTTTTTAACAAACTTTAAAATAGCCATAGTTTCACCCGTAGTTGATGGACCAATTATTGCAACTACTTTATCTTGATTGATAAGTCGCTTTACAAATGTAACTGCTTTTTTTGGATTTGCTCCTGTATCATAATGGATCAATTCAAGTTGTTGACCATTTACTCCTCCACTTTCATTTACTTTTTTTATATAATGTGTCAGTGTTTTTATCTCTGGATCACCTAAAAATGAAGCTGGTCCAGTAGCTGCTACTAGTGCACCTATTTTTATAGTATCGTTTGCATTTACAAAAACCATACTACTCACAAATATTAAGGCTATAAATTTTAAGCCCATCTTCTTTATACCGTTTACCATCTCTTACCCTTTTATTTTACAATAGTCCAATTGCCGTTTTGTATCTCTAACATTATCATACCCGTTGTAGTATCTAATCCTAAATGATCATTTTTACTCATATTTATAACACCATCAACTGCTACAAAATTTTGAAGATTTTCTAAACCATCTCTAATACTTTGAGGTTTTGATGAACCTGTTGATTTTATAGCTTCAACCGTAGCATAAAGTGCATCATATGCATGTGCTCCAAAAATTGATACTTGAGATTTAAAAACTTTTTCATACTCATTTTTATAATCAACAGCAACTTTTTTTATAGCAACACTATCATCAAGTTTATCTGCAACAACAACTGGAGGTCCAACTACTCTTACACCTTCACATGCAGGTCCTGCAATCTCAATATATTTTTTAGATGCAACTCCATGAGATTGGTATAAAGGGAAAGGAACGTGTAATTGTTTATAATTTTTAGTTACAATTGCTGGACCTTGTCCAAAACCTGGATTTAATACAGCTTGTACTTTTTTATTGTTTTTTATTTTGATTAATTGAGATGACATATCAGAATCTTTTTGTCCATATGTTTCATCTGCAACAATTTTGATCCCATAGTCAGGGGCTACATCTTTACACTGTTTTCTCATCGATTTTCCAAATCCACCCGTACCAGAAATTAGTGCTAGATTTGTAATCTTTCTTTTGTTTAAGTCTTCCATCACTTTTTGACAGGACATTCTATCTGTTGGAGCAACTTTAAACACATATTTTTTAACAGGATTGATAATAGATATTCCACCTGCCATAGATATCAATGGAACTTTTGCTTTTTTTACAATTCTTACTAGTGCCATAGTTTCACCAGTAGTTGAAGGTCCAATGATTACAGATACTTTATCTTGAGAGATAAGTCGTTTAGCAAATGAAACTGCTTTTTTAGGATTTGCACCTGTATCATAGTGGACTAATTCTAGTTGTTGCCCATCTACACCACCATTGTCATTTATCTTTTTAATATAGTGTTGTAGTGTTCTTAATTCTGGAACACCTAAGAATGATGCTGGACCTGTTGTAGCAACAATTGCTCCTATTTTAATAGTGTTAGCATTTAGTAGCACAAAACTAGACATACACAAAAGAACAAGAACTCTTATTATAAACTTTCTAAACATTATTAATCTCCTATCGTAATTTTCGATAAAGTATATCACAATAACTCTAAAAATTTTTATTGAACTTCACAATATTTGGAAAATAAATTGTATTTTACAAATTTACACAACTATTGTAAAAAGTAAAGCAAAATCATCTAAATTAATAATTTTATTCTAAATTATTGTTCTATTGAAATATCTTTATAGAAGCAGTTTTCACATAAATTGAATCGGAATATTAATAATATTTTCATAAAAAGTTGTATACAATCTCATAACATAAACAAAGGCTTTTATATGACAAAAATCAATTCTACTGTCCTAGTACTCTTATATTTTACATCTTTTTTTACAGTACTTTTGACTGGTAAGATGATAGGCTATGAAGATTTTTTACAAACTATGACAAAGGAAAGTGGTTTTTTTGAGACTCTAAGTGTTGTTTTTTTTCTAAGCATATCCTTTGTGGGGGCAAAAACTATTCTTAAAACACATATCGAATATAAGCTTTTAAAATTTACTATTATTACATTTAGTATAGTTACTTTTATAGCAGCATTGGAAGAGATAAGTTGGGGACAACATCTATTGCACTTTCAAAGTTCAAGTTTTTTTGAACTTCACAATCAGCAAAAAGAGACAAACTTGCACAACTTAGTAGATGGAAATATTTTTAGTTCTATAGTTTATTCTAGTGTTTATACTCTTTTTGTATTTGTTCCTCTTTTAATTCAACTATTTCACGACAAGATTAAGATTCTTAAACTTATTTACTCTTTTATTCCATCTTTACATATTATTTTAATCATACTTTATGCTTCATCTTTTCAGATATATTTTTATAATGATATTGGTGTGATTATTGATTTTGCAACGCTTGGTGCTGGTTTGGTTTTATTTATAGCAACTGTGAGTATCAAAAAACTTTGGACCAAGTATCTTATACTACATTTGATATATCTTCTTATAGCTATGGGACTATTTATGAATGTACATACTATTTTTAGCTTTTTTAATATGCAATACGAGATAAGAGAGATGTTTGTTATCTTTGCAACTCTATTATATTGTATAGAGTTTGCTAACAAACTTCAAAATCTTAACAGATAAACTACTTCAATAAGCCCTGCTCTCTTAGTTTATCTTTCTTACTTTTTCTTTTCCCTTTTATTGGAGCTTTGCCTTTTTCTTTTTTTATAGGAGTTCCAATAAGTTCAAAACCTTTAATTTGCTCTTTTTGGATATCTAAATCACACCTTTTTTCAATAACTTTAAAATGTTCAAAATCTTCAAGCCCTATAAAGGTTATAGCCATCCCTTTTTTCCCTGCACGTGCAGTTCTTCCAATTCTATGAATATAGTCCTCAGTTCCTCTTGGTAAGTCATAGTTTATAACACAATCTATATCATCTATATGTAAACCACGACTTGCAATATCTGTAGAAAAAAGTATCCTGATATCTCCATCTTTAAACTCTTTAAGCGTTAAGTTTCTTTCATCTTGTTCTAAATTTCCATGAAAAGATTGAGCTAAAAAACCATATTTTCTAAACTTTACAGATAAATTGTCTGTTGCTCTTTTATTTGACATAAAAACTAAAACTTTTTTCCATTTATTTGTTCTAAGTAATTGTTGAAGTAATGGACTTCTTTTTTCTATATTTACTTCTATAACTCTTTGCGCTATATTTTCAACTGTTTGTGTCTCATCTTTAATCAAAACTTTTATGGCAGTTGTAGTTATTCTTGTAGCAATAGATAACATCTTTGGTGGATATGTTGCAGAAAAAAGTAAATTTTGTCTTTGTTTTGGTAAAAGTTTTAGTATCTCATCCAACTCATCTGCAAAACCAAGGTCTAACATCTTATCAGCTTCATCCAATACAAAATTTTCTACATGAGATAAATCTAATTGTTTTTTATTTAAAATATCAAGCAACCTACCAGAAGTTGCAACTATCATATCACAACCTTTTTGGATACTTAGAAGTTGGTCACCGATACTTTGTCCACCTATTACACTTACAACTTTTGGTTTTTCTAATAAGTGTTTTGAAAATATCTCAATACTATTTGTAACTTGAAGAGTTAAGTCTCTAGTAGGAGTAAGAATCAATGTTGTAACTTTTGCTTTTTTCAATTTTGTTTTTTGAATAAACTTATCTAAAATAGGCAAAACAAATCCAGCAGTTTTACCACTACCTGTTTGTGCTCTAGCCATAATATCAGTGTTGTCCAAAATTAAAGGTATTACTTTATCTTGTATCTTAGTAGGTTCTGTATATTTGTTTTCATTTAGTGCAAGAGTAAGTTGATTTGAAAATTCAAATTTATCAAATGACATGTATATCCTTTATTTAAATCTTGTGAATAATAAGATAAAACAGCAAAAATCAATATTAAATTAAATACTTTTAATTGTAAAATAAATTCATGTATGAAAAAATACTTAAAGTGACATAATAATGACCTAAATAAAGATATATTAATGATAGTTTATATAGAATCTCAAATTAATAATAAATAATTATATTAGAAATTATTATTACTCATACCTTAAGGATATAAAAATGTACAAAAACTTAATTATTTTACTTGCATTAACTGTTTTACAAATTGGATTATTTGCAAAAGAAGACAAACTAGATTTCATTATTAAAACAAATAAATTAAAAGTTTGTATTTGGCCTCAATATTATGGTATTTCCTATATTGATCAAAGAACACAAAAGCTTGTGGGAATAGATAGTGACTTAGCAGTTGAACTAGCTAAAGATTTAGGTGTTGAGTTACAATATGTACAAAGTTCTTTTCCTACATTAATAAATGACGTTACAAACGATAAATGTGATATTGCAATGTTTGCAATAGGAAATACAGCTTCGAGAAGATCTAAAATGAGATTTACAACTGCACATTTAGAAAGTGATATTTATGCAGTAACAACTAAAACAAATAAAAGAGTAAAAAACTGGAATGATATTGATAAAAAAGGTGTAGTTGTTGTCGTTGCAAAAGGGACATATCACGAACCTATCATGAAACAAAAGTTAAAAAATGCAGAACTATTGGTAATAAAAGGTTTTAAAGCAAGAGAAGACGAAGTTCAATCAGGACGAGCAGATGTATTTATGACTGATTATCCATATGGTAAAAAAATGCTTGCAAAAACAGATTGGGCAAAACTTATTATTCCTAAAGAAACATATCAATTAACACCTTATTCATGGACAATGGCCTATGGAAATGATAAGTTTTACAATGCTGTTGAAAACTTTATTGTAAATATTAAATCTGATGGTAGATTAAAAAGACTTTCTATAAAAAATAACTTAGAACCAATTGCAAAATTAAAATAAATATAAATGAACATAGCTATAGATAAAAAAGATTTCAATTTAATTATTTTAGGGTCATTAGGAGTATTTCTAGTTATTGTAATGGGAATAGTATACTCTACTAGTATTTTAAAAGAAGAAACTATTGAAAATAAATTATCTATATCAAAACTAAATGCAAAGTTTTTATCTGAAGATTTAAATCAACATATGAATCATATGGAATTATTTATTGAAAATATAGCATCAATTATAAACTTTTCAGAAGAGAATAGTGTTACGAATAAAAAATTGCAAAATTCCTTAGGTAATTTTCCTATAATTAGGTCAATTAATATAATTTATAATCATAAAATCATAAATAGTTCCAACACCTTAAATATTGGTTTAAAAATTGATGATAATAATTTTTTTCCTAAACCATTGTTTTCTGATAATATAGTAAGAGTCTCTTCTCCTTGGTCAGGTAGAGATTTTAATTCAGGAAGTTATATATCAAGTAAGAAAGAGAATCACAATGATTCTTTATCTTTTATTCCGATGTTAAAAAAGACATATATTGATAAACGTAAACACACTTTAATAGTGACTTTAAATACAGACTTTATATTAAATAGATTTAATACTATTGCTAAAACTATGGGGGAAGAAATAGAACTATCAAGAATTGATAATTTACTTCTATTATCAAACAATGAAAAGAAAAATATTTATACAAAGAAAGAATTTACCAAACTTCTTACATTAGCTATTAAGTTAGATGATACTACAGGAATACAAAAAAAAGATAATATTAAAATGATTAGTTCTTATTCACTATTGAAAGACTATCCATTTATAATAGGAGTTCATTTAGATTATGAAAAAAGTCTTTTAAGTTGGAATCAAAAAAGTTATAAGTTTTTCATCATATCAATTGGTATTATTACCGTTTGTATTATTACTACTTTAATTTTTATATTGTTATATCGAAAAGAAAAAGAAAAAGAGATACTTGCTCAAAAACTTCAACTTGAAGATCATGAAAAATTCAAACATCTATTTAATGATTCTCATTTTATAACAGCAGTAATTGATAAATATGGAAAAGTGCAAGATATTAATAGTAGTGCTTTAGAATTTCTAAACATTCAAAAAGAAAAAGTAATAAATATAAATTTTTGGGATTTAAATTGTTGGGGAAATAGAGAAAAAAGATCCATTAATCAACTATTTAGTAATATTAATAAACGTATAGATATAAAACAAGAGATAAATGTTATTGATAAATTTAACAAAGATGCAGTACTTGATTTTAGTATTTATACTATAAATCAAAATAGTAAAGACTATAAATATATTGCAATTGCGCAAGATATAACAACTAGAAAACTTAAAGAAAAAAAACTACAACAAGCTTATACGGTATTTAATAACACAAGAGATGGTATTGTAATAACAGACAATAAGACAAATATTCTAGATGTTAATAATGCTTTTGAACGAATCACAGGATATACAAAAAGAGAAATTTTAGACAAACAAATAAATGTGCTAAAATCTAATATTTATGATGAAAAATTTTATAAAGAGATGTGGAATGCGCTTGATACTATAGGATTTTGGGAAGGTGAAATTACTAATTTAACTAAAAACAACGATTTGTATACAGAATGGTTAACAATAAATAAAATTTGTGATAATAACAAAAATGTTATTAATTATATTGGAATTTTTAGTGATATAACAGAAGAAAAACATAAAGAAGCACTCTTAAAAGAAAAAGAAGCACTAATTTTTCAACAGTCTAAAATGGCTTCTATGGGAGAAATGATTGAAAATATTGCACATCAATGGAGACAACCTTTATCTATTATTTCTACTGCAGCAACAGGAATGTTATTGCAAAAAGAATATGGTATAACAATATCAGATGAAGATGAAGCTAAGTTCCTCAACTCAATTGATGAATCAGCACAATATTTATCTTCAACAATAGATGACTTTAGAGATTTTATAAAAAAAGATCAAGTTTTAGAAAATTTTGATTTAAAAGATACTGTTAATAGCTCTATAAAACTTATTAGTTCAAAATTAAAAAATAGAGATATCAAAATTGTTAATACAACACAAAATATTATTATTGGTGGTTCAAGAAATCAACTCGTGCAAGTTATAATTAATATATTAAATAATTCAAAAGATGCATTAGAAGAAAGTGATATAGCCAATAAATACATTTTTATTAGCACCTATGGAGATGATGATAATTCTATTCTTACTATAAAAGACAATGCAGGAGGAATACCTTTAAAAATAATTGATAGAATATTTGAACCATATTTTACAACTAAGCATCAAGCACAAGGTACAGGGATAGGACTATATATGAGTAAACAAATTATAACAAATAGTTTAAAAGGCGTAATAAGTGTCAAGAATATAGAATTTGAATATGAAAATAAAAACTATACAGGTGCACTTTTTGAGATAAAAATACCTAAAAATATTATTATAAAAGACAAATAATACTTATTACTTTTACTATTGTATTTTTAGGATTAATGAAAAGTCAAGTGCATAATTTAACTATTTTTAATATCTATATAATCACATCACCCAAAGCAGTATCTCTAACTTTTTCTTTTTGAAACGTTGCGTTTGCAACTTTTCTTGGAGTTTCTTCTTTATACTTTTCAATAATTGAATCCATAGTTTTCATCTCTTTTTTTGAAAATAAACTTTCATCAAACTCTTCATCCATTTTAACAAATTTTAATTCTATAAACTTATCTTTTTCAAAAACTTCAATATCTACATACTCAAGAAGTTCAGTAATTAAATATCTTCTTTCATCTTCTTCATCCAAGTCCAAATCATTTGCTAAGATATCAAATATATCACTTATTATTTTTGGTTCTGGTTGTCTTTTCTCTTTTATATATTGCTCTCCAAATATTTTTTCTTTATAGTTATCAACATTAGAATAATCCATAAGAAAAAGTAAAATTGAAAGTTTTTTATCATTTAGGTGTTGTACATTGTTATCCAACATATATACTATTGCATTGGCAACTTTTGTTATATCAAAATTCAAAAGAATCCTTTATTTTTATATTTCTGTGATTTTATCATTTTTTTTGGAGTTGGAACTTAAAGCAATGAACGAAGAGCTTCTCATATAAAAGACAGACCAAAAAACAAAGAAACAACTCCATTTTTTAGTTAACTACAGCTTATTTAAATAATAACCATTGAAAATATTACTTTTATTCACAGTTAATTAAATGTTATATTTAAAATAAGTTACTATTAAGTTACAAGTAAGTTAACTTCCCTTAGACTGATTTGGTAATATTTTATTTTGATCATTATTAGTTAATTGAATTTAAAGGAGTTTTTTAATGCAAGTAGAAATTTCAAGGAGAAAATTTCTCCAAGGAACGGTTGCAATGACCGTTCTGGGAGGAACAGCACTTAGTTCAACAAACCTGTTCTCAAGCGTACATACCGCTAAACCTGTTACTGGAGATATTAACTTTGGTACTACAAAAACAGGTACAGGAAAAATTACACAAGTTGCTACTTTATGTGAAATGTGTGTAAACAAATGTGCGGCATTTGCGAGTGTGGAGAATGGTATAATTACTAAACTTAATCCAAATCCATTATTCCCAAAATCAAAAAATATGTTGTGCCCAAGAGGAAATGCTGGGATACAATCTATTTATGACCCAGACAGATTAAAATACCCAATGGTAAGAGTTGGAGAAAAAGGAGAAGGAAAATTTAAACGTGTAACGTGGGGTGAAGCCTATGAAGCAATTCTAAATGGTACAGACAAATTTCCAGGAATGAAAAAAATTCTGGATGAAGAGAAAGATAATCGTTCTTCATTTTTATTTTGTGCAGGTGAGGGTATGGCAGAACACACTTTCAAACAATTTTATCAAGCCTTTGGTTCTGCAAATTGGCTTAATCATGCATCGATCTGTTTACAAACTGTTTCTTCAGGTTATGGTGTAACTCTAGGAACTTATCCACAGTCAGACCTAGAAAATGCCGAGTATATCATTATGGCTGGAGCAAATAGAGCGGAAGCTATAGTTACCCCTGATTCAATGGATCTTTTTAAAAGAACAAAAGGTCGTGGAGCAAAACTAATTTGTATTGATCCACGATTTACAAATACAGCAATTAAATCAGATAAATGGTTAGCAATAAATCCAGGTACTGACCTCGCTTTTGTTTTAGCACTTACATATGTGACTTTAACAGAAGAGTTGGAAAATAAAGAATATATTGAAAAACATTTTAATAATTATGAGCAATATAAAGAATCAATCTTAACAAATAAGTATACACCTCAATGGGCTGAAAAAATCACAGGTATAAAAGCTAAAGAGATCTACACGATAGCACGAGAGTTTGCCCAAGCTGCTCCAAAAGCGGTATATTATCCAGGAAGAAGAAGTACTTTTTCTAAAAATGATTTTCAGCTAAGACGTGCAATGGCAATTTTTCAAGCTTTACATGGTGCTATTGATTGTAAAGGTGGTTTAGTTTTTGGGAAAAAAATACCTCTGAAATCACATGAGGGATTAGCTCCTTTATATGAAAGAAGTGAAGCTAGAGCTGTTGTAAAAAATACAAATGCAAAAGTTGGTGAAGCAGGATATGATGATTGTGCAGTTGTGAGTGGTGGAGGTTCATGGTTATCTTGGAGAAACCATTATTTAACAGATACCCATCCATATAAAGTACGTGGAATGTTTTGTTATAAACATAATCCAATGATGAATATGCCAAATACAGCAAAAACTGCCCAAATGCTTAAAAAAATGGAATTAGTCGTAACTATTGACACAATGCCTAGTGATACAGTTATGTATGCAGATGTTGTATTACCAGAATGTACATATTTAGAAAGAACAGACCCAGTTAAAACATTTGGTGGTGTTGAACCATCTATTGCTGTTAGAAATAAAGTTGTTGAACCACTTTATGAAAGTAAACCTGTGATGGAGATTTTAAATGGATTAACAAAAAAAATATCTAAGCCATTATTTGAAATAACTAAAGCTTATGATGAAGATGTTCAAGAAGAGATTGAAGATAGTAGTGAAGAGGAAGTATATAGTGAATTTGATTTAAACTTACCATTTAAACATACACAAGAAGAGCTTAATCATCATGCAGTATCTATGTATGAGGGTGCAGCTGAAAAACTTCATAAAGATGGTGTATTTTATCCTGATATGGACAAATATTTCAAAGAGCTTAGTATTAATGAACATCAATATTATCCTGAAAATAAAAAAGCTTATAGTGTAAGAGGAGGTGCTCCTAAAACTCCATCTGGAAAAGTAGAATGTAATATAAAGTCTTTTGCTCAAAAAGGAGTTGACCCAATGCCAATTTGGAGAGATGAATACAACTTTGTTGTACCTAATGGAAAGTTTAAACTGCTTACAGGTCGCCACGCTCAATTTACTCAAAGTGGAACAGCCAACAATGTAATGCTAAGAGATTTAATGCCAGAAAATTTTATTTGGATCAACAAAAGAGTTGCAAAAGAAAAAAATATTAAATTTGCAGATATTGTAGAAGTTAGTTCTGAAACAGGAAAAGTTCAACTCAAAGCTTATCCTACTGAAAAAATTGCGCCAAATCAAGTATTTTTTATTCACGGATTTGGTGAAGAGAGTGATGCTTTAACATGGGCATATAAAAATGGTGGTAATGACAATACTGTTATTTCTGATGGCATGGAACCCGTTTATGGAGCGGCTGCCATGCATGAAACAAATGTTGAAATTAGGAAGGTGTAATTATGGCAAATTATGGAATGGCATTAGATTATAAGAATTGTATCAATTGTAAAGCATGTGAAGTAGCTTGTAAAGAAGAAAATGGTGTTTTACTTGGTGCGGATAGTCATAGAATTTGGGTTGGAGCAAATGATGTAAAAGGAGAATGGCCAAATCTTGACATTGCAAATGCATCATTTATGCCTAGCCAATGTCAACATTGTGAAAATGCACCATGTCAAGAAGTATGTCCAACACAGGCAACTTTCTATGATGAGAATGGCATAGTTCAAGTAGATGTTGATAAATGTATTTTATGTAGTTATTGTATGGTTGCATGTCCTTATGACGCACGATATGTAGATGACAGAACAATGACTGTTGACAAATGTACTTTTTGTTCAGATACAAGATTAGTTCGAGGGGAAATTACAACTGCTTGTCAAAATACCTGTCCGACTAAAGTAAGAACATTTGGGGATCTTGATGATCCAGAGAGTGAAATCAGCATATTACTTATGACTAGAGAACATTTTTCACTTAAAGCGCATCTTGGTACTAAACCAAAACTTTTCTATCTAACATAAGGAGCAAATATGTTTAATAAAATTTTACCACACAGAAAGATTACTATAAAAGCACTTTTTGAGTTTGACAAAACACCATTTAATATTTTTATGGGTTTTTTAACTTTTATATTAGTTATGGCATTTGTAGTAGGAGTAGGTAACTATCTAATCCATGGACATCATGCATATGGAGTTACTAGAGAACATCCATGGGGACTAATGATTGCAATGTATGTATTTTTTGTTGTTAGCTCAACTGGTCTTTGTATTATATCAGCATTGGGGCATGTATTTAAATTCAAAAGTTTTGAGTTTATTGGTAAAAGAGCCATTTTTGGTGCAATAATCACTATTATATCTGGTTTTGCTGTTATCGCTTTTGAAATTGGTCATCCTGTAAGAATGGCTATATACAATACAATTTCTCCAGGTGTAACTTCAGCAATCTGGGGTATGGGAGTACTTTATTCTATTTATTTAGGATTGATTACATTAGAGTTTATCTTCTTATCAAGAAATGATCATAAATGGTCAACAATGTTTGGATTAGGTGGATTAGTTATTGGAATTGCAGCCCACTCTAATCTTGGAGCTGTATTTGGATTTTTAATTGGAAGACCAATGACAAACGGTGTTTTTTATCCTATATATTTTATCCTTTCTGCAATGATAACAGGGTGTTATCTGATTTTGTTAATGTATGGATATAAATATAAAATGAAATTCAATAAAGAATTAACAAAATTTTTAGTTCATATAGCAAGACTATTAGGTCTACTTCTTGGAATCCTTATATTCTTTGAATTTTGGAGATTTTTAACAGCTATTTACGGGAATGTTCCAGAACGTGCAGACACAGCACTTCATGTATTAGCATCACCAAATTTTTTATTTGGAGAATTATTATTAGGGATGTTAATTCCATTTTTTATAATACTATTTACTAAAGCCAAAGCTATAAAATATTTAATTTATGCTTCATTTGGAGGAATGATAGGTATTTTCTTTATGAGATATGATTTAGTACATGATACTTTAGTCTATCCAATGCAAATGATGAAAATCACAGAGTATCAACTTGCTCCAACATTAATACACTATAGTCCTACATGGACAGAATGGGCCATCTCATTAGGTGCTATTGGGATCACTTTATCATTTTATTATATCGGAGAAAATTTCTTTTTCTTAGATCCAATAGAACATGATGAATATTTTGAAGACTATCAAGAGATAAAATAAATTTATATCTTTAATACTTTTTTAAAAGAAAGATTTGAAACTGAGAAATAGTTATATTTCCAGTCTCAAATATTAACTCACTATTCATCACAAAATCCTCTTAATAATTCATATATAATATTTACAAAATTATTAAAAAATGCCAATAATAAGACTTTTTTGGCAATTTTAATAAATTTTACATAATAATTGTGAAATTAAAGAATAAATAAAGTATAATCTTCTAAATTTTTAAATAATTAGGAAATTAGACATGAAAAAAACATTAATGGGAAATGATGCAATTGCTTGGGGATTAATCCACGCAAATGTAGATATGGTTAGTGGGTATCCAGGTACTCCATCAAGTGAAATTTTAACAAATGTACAAAAATTTAAAAAACAACTTGATCTGCCAATTTATGCAGAGTGGGGAACAAATGAGAAAGTTGGATTTGAAGTAGCATATGCTGGTGCTATCAACGGAAAAAGAACCTGTGCTACTATGAAGCAAGTTGGTTTAAATGTTGCTTCTGATCCTCTTATGAGTGCAAGTTATATTGGAAACAAAGGTGGATTTCTTTTAATATCTGCTGATGATCCAGGTTTTCACTCATCTCAAACAGAGCAAGATTCTAGAGTTTTTGCAAAATTCGCAAGAATACCAGTACTTGATCCTTCAACTCCACAAGATGCTTATGACTTTACAAAACTTGGTGTTGAGCTGTCTGAAAAATTTGAGATTCCAGTTATGTTACGACCTGTTATGAGAGTTTGTCATGCTAGAGAAATTATCGAAATGGATGCTGAAACAAATTTCCAAGCAAATGAGGGTAAATTTGAAAGAGATATTCCAAGATGGGGAGCTGTTCCTAGAAAAGATAGATTTCCACAAGGTAAAGAGCAATTAAAAAGAATGGACACAATCGCTCAGTTTAACTGGGAAACATTCCTTAAACCTCAGTTTGATAACTGCAAAGGTGGAAAACTATTAATTATCACAAGTGGTACTGGTGATGGTTTTGCAAAAGAGACACTTAGTGATTTAAATAAGCAAGCAGATATAGTAAAAGTATCTATGCCTTATCCACTTCCTGTAAATGAGATCAGAGCACAATTTGATAATTATGATAAAGTATTAGTAATTGAAGAGCCGTATCCATGTATTGAAGAGCAAATTGCTCATCCAAAAGTATTTGGAAAAAATACAGATACAATGCACAAAATTGATGAGATGAGTAAAGAGGCTATTCTTATTGGTTTACAAAGAATTGAATTTTATGATGGTGCAAATATCTATGAAGTTCCAAAAATTGATTTAGGTTTCGATGTACCTGCACGTCCACCAGCACTATGTCCAGGTTGTCCACATAGAGATATTTATTA
>Ga0193956_1000667_pt1 | contig 14863 bp, 12 predicted proteins | sample BB_7_MG_FD_140358 | JGI IMG/M metagenome (GOLD analysis project Ga0193956, IMG submission 140358) | Microbial mat bacterial communities from the Broadkill River, Lewes, Delaware, United States - BB_7_MG | ecosystem: Environmental > Aquatic > Freshwater > River > Microbial mats | place: USA...
TATTTAATTGCAAATTTAAAATCATATTTTTTGAGATGTAAATTAATGATATTATAATTTTAAAAGCAATGCTGAAAATTTTAAGTTTTGTTTTTTGAGTTTTTAGTTGGGCTAAGCCAAGCAATGAGCATATTGTGTAAACATATCAAAAAACGGGTTTAATGTTTTTTTATCAATTTTACAGTGTAGCACATTTTAGGTGTTACATTATTTATTAATTCTACTTTACGAGGTTAAAAACAAGCACCAACGGTGCGATAATCAATAGCCTTGCCTGAAAGGGCAAGGTAATTTAATACCTTAGTTTTAGCACCAACGGTGCGTAATCTATTTGCTAATAATAAATTATTTCGCACCGTTGGTGCTTAAATGCTATCATTCAGCTATCCTTGCCCTACGGACAAGGTTATTGATTTTGCACCTTTGGTGCTTAAATATCTAATTATTAATTGTTTTTAAGTTCGTAAAGTAGAATTAACTTTTTATTTTTTTAACAATAGACATCTTTCTAATTAAACTTAATCTATAAATAGGTAGTGTAACAAACTGGTCGTTATTTTTGATGTTAGTAAATCTTTTTACGATAAACACTTACTAACATTCCTCATGAATTTAGTAACGTGGAGCAAACTACCAATTTATAACACTACCGTTTTTTTTTATTTTAAATTACATTTTTTCAGAATATAATATCGCTGCTCTAATGCAATTTTATGAAAATAAAACCATTTTAAATCTTTTTTATTAGTAACATCACCTTTTATTATTTCCATTTTTTGGGGGAGCGAAACAAACTTACGTGAAATATTTATAGCCTCTTTTTCCCACTGATTACTATTATAATAAAAACCAATTTCTGGAAATATTTTCTGATAATATTCAAATTTTTCTTCGGCATCAAAAGTTTCATATTTTAAACAATCTATTAATTTGTCTTCAAAAGAAGTCCAGTTGCTTTTTTTGTTATTAAAATCTAATAATATATTATAAATAGTTTTTGCAGCTTCATAAAATTCTTGAAAATTATCTCTCACAACTTCTTTTTTTGTTTTTGCATAAGTATATTTCCATTTCAAAAAAGACAAATCGGGATAGGAATGTGCTTCGGCATGACCAATGTCGGGCAAAATATTGTGTTCAAATTGCTCAAAAAGATTTAATTTTTCCCATTTGCCATTTTTCATAATTGCAATATTTTCAATATCATTGTGTTGCGAACTATGAATCCCCGAAAATCCTTGATGAGCCCAAGTGTCTGCAAAAGTGTGTAGAGCAATTCCGAGACTTATAAGATTTTCTATTTTACTTGAATTAATTTTAAATCTGTGTAAAGAATAATTAATTAAATTATTTGCTAACAAAGAATTAGGACTGGTTATATAATCAAATTCTACTCCTTCTTCGTATTCTTTTGGTGGCAAAAAATGAAATGGAATATATATTTTGTGCTGAACAGATTTTTTAAAATCATTTAAAAACTGTAAACCTTTGTGAGCGGTGCATATAGGATCAAATTTTCCATCTACAAGCCGAGGATAGTCTATGTTTAAATTGCCTTTTATTTTTATATGACGATAATTTGTTGCGTCGTCTATATATTGAGAAGCGTATGCAATAATCTGAGAATCAGCAGGAGAAAATCCAGCTTTTTCGCTTAGTAGTCTTATTGCAGCGTAATGAAAATCTATTTGCATTTTATAAATTTATTTGTGTTGTATTGTAAAAAAATACAACTATCATATTTTTAGTTCTATTAAGTTCCAACCTTTTTCATCAAAAATCATAACTTCATTGTAGCCAAAAGTTTGCAAAAATTCGGCTTGTTCTTTCAGGAACGAATTTACTTCTTGTGGCTTGTGTGCATCGGCATTTATTGTGAAATTAATTCCTAACTCTTTGCTACGTTTGATAATAAAATCTGCTGGATGAAAATGTGGTAATAATTTTTTAAAATAACTTCTGCTATTCATTTCTAAAATACAGTTGCTTTTAGCAATAATTTCAAGCGTTTCTAAAACTATATTTTTATACCATTTTTCTTCTGGATTAAAAAATTTATTATTTTTATTAAATTTCAACACCAAGTCTAAATGTGCAATAATATCTGGTGGGTCTGTTTCTATCATTTTTATTATTTGACTATAATAAAACAATACTAATTTTTTAACGTCTCCTCCAAAAAGCTCATCAATTCCTTTTTTGAATTTTTCGGGCGTATCGTCAAAATCAAAATATTCTGTATCACTGTATTTTCCAAGAAAATGGACTCCTCCAATGGTGTAGTCTAATCCAAAATTTTCAAAATTACTTGGGCTTGAAATTCCATCAACAAAATCTATTTCCATTCCTTGATATATTTTTAATTGCCCTTCGTATTTTTCTTTTAAATTTTTGATGTTAGAAAAATATTCTGCAAGGTTTTCATAATTTGTATTCCACCACGATTTGAATGGCACTGGCGAATGTCCTGAAAATCCGAGGGCATACATATTTCTGCTAATAGCTTCTTTTACATAATTTTCCGGATTAAGTTTTCCGTCGCACCATTTGCTATGTGTGTGGTAGTTTGTGTAAATCATCGTTTTTATTTTTTAAATTCTATTATTATAAATGTAAAAAAAACTTTATCTTAATTATTGATTTTATCATATAAAAAATCATTAAAAAAAATATTTCTATTCAGTAAAGATATAATAAATTTTGTTTTTACAAAAAAACAACATTTTTTTATGTATATTTGTAGTGTAAAAAAATATAATTTTCACAGCATCATAAATCTACAAATAAAATGAAACGACGTATAATTATAATAATATTTTTAATTCTAACAACTTTAACTACACAAGCACAATTTGAAATAGACTTGCTGCAAACTATTAGCGACCAATATTTTTTTATAGAAAGTGTTAGTTTTTCGCCAGACGGGGAGTTTCTTGCTTCTGGTGCTCGGGACAATACGGTTAAAATCTACAAAAAACAAAATAATTATTTTGAACTATTTCAAACAATAAACGACCACGAATGGGGAGTTTGGAATGTTAGCTTTTCGGCTGATGGTAATTTTTTAGCTTCTGCATCTTGGGATAAAACTGTAAAAATTTACAAAAAAGAAGAAGGTTCTTTCTTTCTTATTCAAACTATTAAGGAACACAACAAGCCTGTTTTTAGTGTTAGTTTTTCGCCAGACGGTCGTTTTTTAGCATCTGCCTCTAAGGATAAAAGCATAAAAATTTATAAAAAAAATGGTGAGAGTTTTGAATTAATACAATCGTTGGACGACCATAAAAGCGAGGTGCGTAGTGTTTGTTTTTCGCCAGATGGTATTTTCTTAATTTCTGGTGCTTACGACAAAAAAGTAAATGTGTATAAAAGAACGGGAAATAATTTTAATCTTTCTCAAACTCTTGATTGCAAAAATTGGATTGAAAGTGTTAGCTTTTCGCCAGATGGCAATTCTTTTGCTGTTGGGGTTTGGAATAAAGATGTAAATATATATAATAAAAATGGAAATAATTATCAATTTCAAGAAACTCTTTCCGACAATTATCTTAATGTAAACAATGTAACCTTTTCTCCTGATGGCAATTATCTTGCGGCTGCCTCTTACGGAAATGTTAATATTTACGAAAAAAAAGGAAATCGTTTTAGCCTGCTTGGTAATATTTTAGACCATGCAAACGATAAAGAAATTCGTAGTGTTGCTTTTTCGCAAGATGGAAAATTTTTTGTTTCAGGTTCGCGGGATAATACTATGCAAGTGTATAATTTATATGGAGTTGGTGAAAATAATTTTACTATTGTAGATAACAACAGCAACAATAATACAACCGAAAATGTAACCAATCTGCCTCCTATTTTATTAATTGATAAAATACAAGTTTCTGAAAATATTTTGCGGGCTGGTGAAACTGTAAATATTTCTATAACAATAAATAACATAGGACAAGGGGTTGCAAAAGGTGTTTTTGCTACACTTTCTACAAACATGGATTATGCTTTATTTTATGAGACAAACACCTTTTTTAATGATATAGATAAAACTTCTGGAAGTCAAACAATTATAATTCCAATTACTGCAAAAGAGAATATAGCAAATTCGCAGTTAGAAATAAATATTCAAATAACCGAACCAAATATTGGAATGGAAATAGAGGGTAAAAGAATTTTGATTTCTACTCAAAAATTAAAAAGTCCAGAACTAAAATTAGCAAGATATAACCCAAAAGAAATTATCTCTCCCAATCCTAATAATCAGATAGATATAAACGAACAAATAGGTTTTGATATTTATATTCAGAATATTGGAGAGGGTTTGGCTGAAAATGTAAAAGTAGAAATAAATAATTATCAGGAGGGAGTATTGTTTTTGGGCTATGCCCTTGACGGAGGCAGCCCTAACAATTCTATTCCTGAATTTGATATTGATGCAGGTAAGTATAAAATAGTTACAGCACAATATTTTATAAATAGTAGTTTTACGGAAGCTAAAATAAACTTGGAAATAAATGTTTCTGAAATAAAAGGAAAATACGGTTTTGTTCAAAATAAATCAACAGAAGTAAATACTACTCTAACGGCACAAGGCGAGGTGGAAACTATTGAACACACTGAAAATAACAATACAGAAGTAGTAATAGAAAATCTTCCTGAAATTAAAGATGACTTGATAAAAAATTTAATACAAAATCCTATAAACGAAAATCGTTTTGCATTAATAATTGGTAATCAAATCTATAAAGAACTAATATCGGTAGATTACGCATTAAACGATTCTCGTGCTTTTAAAATTTATGCCGAAAAAATACTTGGCATTCCGGCAGACCATATTATTTATAAAGAAAATGTTGGAGTTACCGAATTTAATACAATTATATCCAAGGCATCAAATCTAATGAACTCTAATCGTGAGCTATTTGTTTACTATTCCGGACACGGTTTTCCTACCGAAAACGGCGAAACATTTCTTATGCCTGTGGATGTAAACGAGGATAATGTAGGTAATTACGGCATTAAACTAAAAGATTTTTATGATAAGCTCTCTGAAAACAATCCTGCACGGGTAACAGTTTTTATAGATGCTTGTTTTAGTGGTGGAGGAAGAAATGGATTGTCTATTGCTCGCTCTGGAATAAAACTAAAACCGAAAGAAACTGATATTGACCAAAATATAGTATCATTTACAGCAAGCACAGGAGAAGAAGTTGCCCAAAAATATGACAAACAACAACACGGACTATTCACTTATTACTTATTAAAAATCTTAAAAGATTCAAAAGGTGATATAAATTACAGCGATTTTGCAACAAAATTGCAAACAGAGGTAAAAGATCGTTCCAATATAGAAGATAAACTTAAAGAACAAAACCCAAAAATTAGCATAGGCTCGGGGGCAAGCGATTGGGAAAATTGGAGAATGAAATAAGTCTATTGTTTGTTTTTAAAAATCATAAACTGACTAATTATTATTAGTGTAGTAGATAAAGCTACGCTTAAAACTATTTTTAACATTGATAGGTAGAAATATTTGAACGTGAAAACATCTATTATTAAATAACTTATATGATGCATCAAAACCATCAACAATGTGTATTTTAAAAACCAAGCAAAGCCAAGACCGTCTATTCCTGGCTTAACTCCATATTCATAGCCGTTGCGGGGAGAAAGTATATTTATCACAACAGGTCTGATAAAGGCTATAAAAACAGTTGCAAATGTGTGAACAGCAATCGTATCCAAAAAAACATCTACCGTTAAACCTAAAAAGAATGCAGACAAAAGCAACAGCCAGCCCGGAATATCAAGAGGCAATAGCAATATAAAAAGAATATAAAAATGTGGAGAAATATCTAAATAGCTGATACTAATATTGCTTAATAGTATCACTTGGAATAATACTAAAAGAACAAAAAATTATTATGTTTTTTATAATTATCTTTAAATTCATTTTTTATTTTTCAATATACTCCATTGTTGCGTCTTGCAATTCTAATTGTTCTTTTCTTAGCAGGTTTTTTATAAAGAAGATATTTTTTATAGAATTAAAATCTTCCATTAATTGCACATCTATTGTATAAAAATTATCTTGATTGTTTTTTTCAAAACCTATTATTGTGCCAATTAAAACTCCCTCTGGAAATATTGCAGAATATCCACTCGTAACTATCGTGTCTCCTTTGCTAATATCTATATGATTTGGTATGCCTTCAAATTTTACTTCTCTATAATTATCTCCTTCCCATACAATAGAGCCAAAATAGTCGTTTTTATTCATTTTTGCACTTATTCCTATCTTGGAGTTTAGCACCGACAACGCTACTGAATAATTTTCAGAAACATTTGTTACAATTCCAATTACTCCAACACTCGACACTACTGCCATATCTGGCTCTATGCCTTGCTTTCTGCCTTTGTTTAAGGTAATAAAATTATTTTTTCTTAAAATAGAATTTTTTATTACCTGTCCGCTAATATAGCTATACTGCTGAATAAGAACAGTATCGTGCATAAGATAATATTTAGAAGTATCTATTTTATAGGCATTTAATCTTTCATTTTTAAGGTTAGTGTTTTCTTTTAGCAACTTGTTATTTTGCTTTCGTAAGTCTAAATACTCTTTAAATCTAAAAGAACCTGTATAAATAGCAGACGTAATATTATTTGATGAGTTCATAACAATAGCATACCTTCTTTTATTGGAATTAATAGAAAAAGTTATTGCTAATGTTTCTAATAAAAAAAAGAGAATTACAAAATGAAATCTATTTATAAAACCTAATATGTTTTTCAAATCGTTTTATTTATTGTTTTCTTTCAAATTAATTGGTTATTGTTTTATTGTCTTATTGCTAAATTTTTGCTTTAAAACTAATATTTTTATATTTTTTTTAACACCAAAAAAACAGAAATATATACAATTTGCGAAAGTAATTTGAATGTTGAATATTCTGTATTGAATGTTGAATATTTTAAAATAATAGTTTACTTATCGTCTCATTAGGAATGGGAATTTTCCTACATTTTTCAGAGCAATACCAGTTCCTCTTGCAACAGCGTGCAACGGGTCGTCGGCTACTTTTACAGGAATATTTGTTTTGTCCGAAAGTCGTTTTGCAAGTCCTCTGAGTAATGCACCTCCACCGCTGAGCCAAATTCCGTTTTTGAAAATGTCTGCATAAAGTTCTGGTGGTGTGTGTTCTAATACGTTTAGAATTGCAGTTTCCACTTTTGTTAAAGACTTGTCTAAGCACTGAGCAATTTCTTGATAAGAAACAGGAATTTCCACTGGCAGAGCTGTCATTTGGTGAGGTCCTCTAACAATATAATCTGGTGGAGGGCTTTCCAGTTCGCTAAGTGCAGAGCCAACATTCATTTTTATACCCTCGGCAGTTCTTTCAAATATTTTTATGTTGTGCTGATGCCTCATGTATTCTCTTATGTCTTCCGTAAAGTCGTCTCCTGCAATACGTATAGATTTATTGGTAACAATGCCACCAAGCGAAATTACTGCTATTTCGGTTGTTCCTCCTCCTATGTCAACAATCATGTTGCCTTCGGGAGCTTCTACATCTATTCCAATACCTATTGCGGCAGCCATTGGTTCGTATATCATATATACTTCTCTTGCTCCTGCGTGCTCCGACGAATCTCTAACTGCACGACGTTCTACTTCGGTGCTTCCAGATGGTATTCCTACAACTACTTTTAGCGAAGGTGTCCAAAAACGACCTTTTGCTGTGCTCATTTTTATCAGCCCTCTAATCATCATTTCGGCTGCTTCAAAATCTGCTATAACTCCGTCTCGTAATGGTCTAACTGTCCGAATGTTTTCGTGGGTTTTTCCGTGCATTTGTTGTGCTTTTGTTCCTATTGCCATAACCTTGTCGGTTTTTTGATTAAAGGCAATTATTGACGGTTCGTCCACAACTATTTTGTCGGCATGAATTATGATTGTGTTTGCTGTTCCTAAATCTATTGCTATTTCTTTGGTTAAGAATGAAAATAATCCCATCTATATTATTGGTTATTAAGTAAGTGTATCTTTTTATTTTTATAATATTGTGTTATTTGTTTATAACATAATACCAATCTACAAAAATAGAGTATATATTTGATTTTACAAATATTATATAACAAAAAAATGTTTTATAATAAAAAAAATCTAATAATTATTGTTATACGTTTGTATAAAATTATTTATTTTTTTAATTATATCCTTGTGTGTAAATATTTTAAGTTATATTTTAAAAACACACAAGGGAGTGATTTATTTTCAGAACTTCAAATTTTCAAAATTTTTCATCATATTTTGTCCAAAGAAAATCGCCAAGTTTCCACGCTTCTGATACAACATTATTTCCACATTGGTTTGTGTATTTTGTTAAGAAAGCCTTACGAGCTTTAATATCTTTGATTGCCAAAGCCTTTTTTTCAATTTCTTTTTGGTTGTCAAAATATTGTTTTTGCAAAGGAATCCATTTTGCATCTACATCGTGTCTCATTTCGCCCCACCGCTGAGCCGTTAGAGTTCCAAGTCTATTAAAAGCCCACCATGCAGACTCGTGAGTATATCCGTTTCTTCCAGGAGTTTTATACGATTTTGGCAAATCTGTAACTCCACAATAAACAGGAATATAGATTGAAGTAGCAATATTATCTTGTGCAAGCCAAACTACTCCACCAATTTCATTTGGTAGCCAATCTCTTGATTGTGTTATAGTTCCATACATTGTGTACCAACGAGCAATAGTTCTTTCGCCCAAAAAATATATTGAATTATCCTTCTCGCTAACACTATACCAGCCACCGCTAACGTTGCTGATTTCCAACTGGTCGTAAGGCATAAAAGGATTTGCCATTGGCGAAATAATTGTTTTACCATCTTTGTCGGTTGTTGTAATATTTCTGGTCATGTCGTAAGGGGTGTTTTCGTAATAATCTTTAAACACATCTACAATTTGTTGAAGACTAATAATTTCGTCAGGTTTTACGGAGAAAGGATAATTTTCTGCCGTAGGCGAAAGATTTAAGGAAGGTGCAAATAAATCTAAAGTTCTCCATTCTCTTCTCCTTGATGCCACCGACTCTCTGCTGTGAGGAGCATAGGCATAACAAAATTCAAAAACCTCGCCTTTTTTCCAGTAGCCATTTTCTTCTGCCACTTTGTAAATATTTTCCGATGCCATAAAATTATTTTTATCAGATAAATCTATTTGTCTAATTCGGCTTGCGTTTGCATTTACGGAAACGTGGTCGTCTGGCACTCTTTGTGCTACCCAAACTGCTCCAACTGTTCCTTTTCCCGAACCCACAATTTCAAAATGCCAAACTTCCTTAGTGTCTGCTATTGTAAGACATTCGCCAGCATCGTTCCAGCCATATTTTTTTGTAAGTTCGTCTGCCATTTCTATTGCTTCACGGGCAGTTGTGCAACGCTCAAGCATAAGAGCTACAAGTCTTTGGCAGTCTATCAATCCTTCATCTGATTGTAGTTCGTCTCTTCCTCCAAAAGTAGATTCTCCGATGGCGAGCTGTTCGGTGTTCATGCAAGGATAGGCAGTGTTTATGTAGCCAAAAGTTTTTTTTGTTTGAGGAATTTCGCCTATCGGAGTGTGTGCGTAAGAAGGCATTGCAAGAGAGTCGCTTGCTTTGCGTTTATACATTGTTGTTGTTGCTCCCTTCTTATGTTCTTTTGCAGGAATAATATCCATCCACGAGCGAGTTCGGTGGCTATCGTCTGTGTGTGAGGTTATTACCGAACCATCTGCTGTTGCTTTTTTTCCTACTGTTATGGTTGTGCAACCCTCCGGAAAGCCACCTGCCCAGTCGCTTTTATCTACTTGCGAGAATGCGAAATTGCTTGAAAGAAGGGCAATAATTATTATCAAAGTTGTTTTGGTGATAAGTTGTTTCATCGTTTTTGTTTTTAAATTTTAAGAAATAGGGAAATAATTAAAAATAATTTTAGAAGATTTTATTGTTTGGGGACAAATGTAATAAAGTTTTGTGTTTAATAAAAATCTTATTTTAATATTTCAAATAAGGTAATAAGGTAAAGAGAAGCAACAAAACTTTATTTCTACTAAGATTAAAAAAAAAAGATTTTAAAGCGAACTTTAAACGGTTCGTTTTTTTGCTTATTTAAAAATAAATACAAAAAAATATGTTTTATTTATTTTATAAATAAATTTATGATTTATTTTTATAAAAAAAATATACCTTTGCAGATTAAAAATTTAATTTTAAAAATGTATGAAAAAAAATATTTTGATTTTAATCCCATTTTTTCTAATATTTTTATCTTCTTGTAGTAAAAACTTAAAATACATTGAAGATAGAGTAGGAGAGAGGGAAGGAAATGGAATGACTGAATTTATTAACAGTCCAACTGATTACAAATTACAACCTTACGATTACTTGTATATCACAATAAGAACAACAAACGAGGATGTAAATAATTTGTTTGAAACAATATCAACAAGTTATGATAGCAGGGGGGCAGGAGCCAATAATGCACAAAATTTCTTTTTCACTGGCTATTTGGTAAATGATACTGGCTATGTTCAAGTTCCTATTTTGGGCGATTTTAAGATAGAGGGGCACACTATTAACGAAGTTAGAACAATGATAGATAAGCGAACTCACGAAATATTGAAAGATGCTGTTGTAAATGTGAGGCTTACCAGTTTTAGAGTTACCTTTATGGGAGAGTTTGGAAGCACAGGAACAATAACCTTTTTTCAGGAAAAATTGACTGTTTTAGAAGCAGTTGCAGCTGCTGGCGGGATTAACGATTATGGAAATAAAGCAAAATTATTAATTGTAAGAAAACAAGGTAATAAATACAAGACCTACCGAATTGATTTAACTAAAAGAAATATTTTAGAAAAAAAAGAGTTATATCTCCATCCTAATGATTTACTTTATGTAGAACCAGTTAGATCAAAAATAGTTAGACGTAATTTGTCTGATTATGCCGTATTTGTTTCAGCATTATCTACAACTGTGAGTGCAGTTTCTTCAATAATGTTTTTTATTACTTTAAACAAACAGTAAAATGGACAATAATATACAGGAAAATAGCCCTCAAATGGCTCTTGTTATAAAAAAATATCTATTTAAAGGATTTGCTTATTGGTATTTATTCTTAATTGCACTTCTTTTTGCGATAGGCTATTTTTATGTGAAAAACAGATACACTTACAGCGTTTATGGAGTTCATACATCAATGCTTATTCAGCGAGACAATACAGAGGATTTTGCTGGCGGTTTGCAACTTTTTGGTAGCAGAACCAATTTGAATAATGAAATGGGGTATTTAAGATCTTATCAAATGCACGAAGCAGTTTTTAATGAGCTTGATTTTGATATTAGCTATTATAAAAAACGCAAATTTAGAAAAGAAGTTGAGTTGTATAAAAATACACCATTTATAGTAGAATTAGATTCAAATTATGTTCAATACAATGGAGTTCAGGTAGATGTTGAAATTATTGATACTAATAGTTATAATTTATTAATAGAAAGATTTGAAATAGAACAAAAATTAAATTTTAATGAAGTTTTTGAATATCAAAATTTTAAATTTAAAATACTAAAAGATTCAATAAATTTTAATGAATCTGTTATTGGTAAAGAATATTTTTTTATAAAAAATAACAGAGTTGGAATTATTCAACAATATTTAGGGAAATTAACAGTAGAGCCATGGGGAGACGGAAGCACAATTCTTTGGCTTTGGACCGTAGGAACAGTTCCTCAAAAAGAAATTGACTACCTAAATAAACTTGTGGAAATATATATACGTATAGAATTAAAAGAAAAAAATCAGATAGCAATAAAAACTCTTGATTTTATTGATTTTCAGCTTGATAACTTTACAGACTCGCTTAGAACTGCCGAAGATAAACTGCAATATTTTAGACAAAATAATTCTATAAATATTAGTGCAGAGGGGCAAAATTTGCTAACACAAGTATTAGAATTAGACAATAATAAAAAACAACAAGAACTCAAACTTGAATATTATAAATATTTATTACAGGAATTAGAAAAAAATCCAGACAACGAAGCAATAATGTCTCCAACTGTTGTGGGTATTAATGATGTTTTTCTGTTAGGCTATTTGGAAAAATTATCAGAAGCCACTTATGCCAAAGAAATTTTAGAATTTTCGGTAGAAGAAGGTGCAAATATTCCTCCCAATACTATTTCTAATTTAGAAATAGAAAATATCAGAAATACAATTTTGGAGCACATAAAACAAACAATAAAATACACCAATGAAGCAATTTCTGATGTTAGAGCAAAAATAAAAGAAATAAATGGCGAAATATATCAATTGCCAGTTGCCGAAAGACAAATGTTAAATATAGATAGAGAATTTGAAGTAAATAACGAACTCTACAACTTTTTGCTAATGAGACGAATGGAGGCAGGAATAACACTTGCTTCAAACGAGCCAGATATGAAAATTATAGACAAGGCAAGAAACGAAACATTACAATACAAAGGAAAAAAAGGAGGAGTTGCTTTACTCAAAGTTTTATTGATAGCTTTGGCTATTCCAATATTAATTATTGTTCTGATAGAACTATTTAACAATAAAATAGTGGATAAGTCTGATGTAGAAAAACTAACAAATATACCTATTATTGGTTCTATAACTCTAAATAATAAAGAAGGAACAATACCCGTTCATAGTCATCCCAAAGCTGCAATTTCTGAAACATTTAGAGCATTGCGAACAAACTTGCAATACGTATTGATGGGAAAAGAAAACAATGTTATTGCGGTTACTTCAACAATTAGTGGAGAGGGAAAAACATTTGTAGCCATAAACTTGGCAACAGTTATCTCTATATCAAATAAAAAAGTTTTGTTAATTGGGCTTGATTTACGTAAACCTAAAATCCATTTAAGTTTTGATATGGAAAATGAAAATGGTATAAGTCCTTATCTTGTAGGAGAAAGCACTTATGAAGAGACAATTTTTAAAACAAAAGTTCCTAATTTATACTTGGCTATTTCAGGGCCAACTCCACCAAACCCTGCCGAACTTATAGAATCAAAAAAAATGGCTGATTTTATAGACCGAGCAAGAAAAGAATTTGACTACGTAATTATTGATACACCGCCAGTTGGAATTGTTGCAGATGCTTTGTTGCTTACTAATCAAGTAAATACCTTCTTATATGTTATTCGTCAAGCATATTCAACCAAAAATTCTATAAAAACATTAGACGAAATGTGTAAAAACAACGACATCAAAAGCATAAATATAGCTATTAACGGAATAAAAACATCTGTAAGTTATGGCTTTAAATATGGATATGGCTACGGCTATGGTTATGGCTACGGCTACGGCTACGGCTACGGACAAGGCTACTACGACGACGACAAAAAACCAAAAGGTCGTTGGGGTAAATTAAAACATTTTTTTACAAAAAAACTATTAAAATTATTTAGTTAAATGATTATTTAGAGTTTGTCTATAAAGTAATAATTGTTAAATTGTTTTATTGCTAAATTGTTGCTTTACAGATGTTTTTTTTATATTTGTAAAAAGAGTGGATAGAAAGACAGACCCTAATATTGGTGTATAATTTTTATTATCTCGATAAGTTTAGCTATACTCAAGAACAAACAACTTAATAACACGAAAACTAAAAACTAAAACACATGTATTTACTTTTTGACACAGAAACAACAGGTTTACCAAAAAATTGGAAAGCACCCGTAACTAACGTAGATAACTGGCCACGCCTTGTTCAAATAGCATGGCTAACTTATACCAACGAAGGCGAACCAATAGAACAAAAAGACTATATAATTTATCCCGAAGGATTTACTATTCCCAAAAAAGCGTCTAATGTTCACCGAATAACAACAGAACGAGCTAAGAAGGAGGGAGTTGAACTCAAAAAAGTGTTAGAAGAATTTGCCAAACTAACCAACGAAGCCGATTATATTGTGGCACACAACATAAATTTTGACGAAAAAATTATTGGAGCAGAATTTATCAGAAATAACATACCAAACCAATTATTTTCTACACCACGACTCTGCACCATGAAAAATTCCACAAACTACTGCAAACTAAAAGGACAGTATGGATACAAATGGCCAAAACTCTCCGAACTACACATAAAACTATTTGGAGTAGATTTTGAAGATGCCCACGACGCAGCCGCCGACATAGGTGCAACAGGAAAATGCTTTTGGGAAATGAGAAGACTTAATTTAATATAAATTAATAATTTGATTAAAAAATCCATTTCTTATTTTTATTAGAAATGGAATTTTTTTTACTTTTGTAGAAAATAAGAACTTTAAAAATTAAGAGAATTTTATACAGCTTTTTATATGTCAAAAAAAAAAAAATGATAAAAAAGAGGCAAAAAAATATATTTCTACCCCAAAATTAACCAATAAATAAATGGAAACCAATTACAACAAAAAAATAGCGAGCTTACTTAAAATAAACGAAAAACAAGTAGAAAACACACTTGCCTTAATGGCGGAGGGTGCAACAATTCCTTTTATTAGCCGATACCGAAAGGAAGCAACGGGAAGCTTAGACGAGGTGCAAATTGCTCAAATTAAATCCGAACACGACAAACTTGTGGAAATTGATTCCCGTAGAGAGGCAATTATTAAAGCAATAGAAAAACAAGAAAAACTTACTCCCGAACTCAAAAAAGAACTTGAAAAAGCCGACAGTTTAACCCAATTAGAAGATATTTATCTTCCATATAAAAAGAAGAAAAAAACTCGTGCATCAAAAGCCAGAGAAGCTGGTCTTGAACCACTTGCACTAAAAATTATTTTGCAAAAAGAAGATAATATTGACGAGATTGCCCAAAAA
>Ga0193956_1000668_pt1 | contig 14860 bp, 10 predicted proteins | sample BB_7_MG_FD_140358 | JGI IMG/M metagenome (GOLD analysis project Ga0193956, IMG submission 140358) | Microbial mat bacterial communities from the Broadkill River, Lewes, Delaware, United States - BB_7_MG | ecosystem: Environmental > Aquatic > Freshwater > River > Microbial mats | place: USA...
GCACAATTGTGGATAAAAAATATCAAAATTATGCTCACTTTGTGGAAAATTTCCTTTACCTTTGCAAAGGTGAGTTCGGAATTACATTTCGGGCACACACATTAGCTTGGCTTTCAGCGGGTTTGCAAAGTGCAAGAATGAAACAAAAAAATAAACTTTTTACAATTTACTAATAATCTGCTTGGGCAGGGAAACCCGCCGAAAACCAAGCAGTTGTCGTTAGCAGTAACTACATGAAATAATAAAAATGAAAAAAACTACATTAATAATAATTTCAATTACCTTTCTTTTTATTGCTTCTTGCAACAAAGAAGAAATTGAAAAAAATGAAGAACCAAAAAGTTTACTTGAAGAAAAAACTTGGTGGCATAAAACTCTTACATATACTTCAATTTCATCTGGATACTCATCTATAACATATTGTTTTTTAGACTCAACAAATTTTAATACGAATGGAGAATACACAAGAATAGTTTGTGAAAGTTTACAGATTGGTCATTGGAAATGGGAAGAAATTGATAAGACATTTGTAATAGAAGAATATGTTGCAGGAGAACTCAAAAAAAACACATACACAATACTTAATATGAATGAAGATTCTCTTAATGTAAGGGTTCAAACAGAAAATTTATCTGATTACTATGAGTATAAATATCATGGAAGAGAACTTTCTTTCAATGAATGGTTTGAAGCAATCAACAGTTTTGGTCTTTAAATAAAAAAAAATAATATGAAAAAAAATAATATTCTAATATTAAAACTTATAATAATATTTTCATTCTACTTTGTAGGTTGTAACAAGAATTTTGATAAAGAAGAATCTTATATTACTAAAATAACAACTAACAATTCGGTAGTTGAATATGAATACAATAAAAGAAATTTAATTGTAGCAGAAAAAACAGCAGACGGAGAAGTTTTTAGACGTTATGAATACAACTCTAAGGATAAGGTTAAAAAATCTTATTCAAATACTGGCTACTCAGATTATGAGTATAACTCGGCAGGACAACTTGATAAACAAACATATTACCATTTGGATATGTATGGACTATATGTGTCAAATGGATATACTGATTTTTTTTATAATGATAATGGTTATTTAATAAGAATGGATAACTTTTGGGTAAATGGTGAAAAGTATAGTAGTGAAGAGTATATTTATGATAATATTGGGAATGTAACAAATTACTTCCACTATGAATTAGAAGGATTTAGTCCAACTACATTAGAAAAAGAATATACTTATGGTAATGAAAAGAATCCATATATAAACATAAGTCTTCCTAAAAGAAAAGAAATGATTGGAGTTAATAATTATCTAACAGTTAAATCTATATATCATTTTGGCGAAGACAATAGTTATACTAATTATTTATATCAATATGATTATTTTTTCAATGAAAAAGGTTATCCTACAACAAGAACAAATAATGGAGATGATTATACGATATTTGAATACAAATAAAATTACAACTGCTAACATTTTCTTGAGTTTCATTGCCTTTTTCAAGGTGCAAAAATTGACAGAAATGCTGAAATATTGACATTTTACTTTCAATTTACAATGTGCGAAAAAGGCAACGAAAATCAAGAAGTTACCGTTAGCAAGAATTAAAAACAAGATATGAACATATTTGAGATATACGTAAACAGAGAAAATATTGAAAATGAATTTTCAGTGTTTTTAAAAAACAAGAAAAAAGTCATTTGGTCAATATACGGTGTTGGTGGCATTGGCAAATCAACCCTACTAAATCGTTTTTATGAGCAAATAAAAGAAGATAAAATTGCATCTTGTTTTTTTGATTATGCTAATCGTGTTATTGACAAAGTTACAGGTATCGAAATGTTGCTATATCATTTAATAGTTAATGATTGCAAGACTTTTGAAAAACTAAAAAAGATAATTAGCAAAAAACACCGTTCTCTATCCCAAAAACTTGATAAAATTAGCGATACTGCCGGGACTGTTCCAATGAAAAATATCAATTCACTTATTACAGAATTAGATAAAGATGCAGAATATACAAAGGAATTGGGTCTGATTTGGAATACCATAATTGATACCATTAAGGTAGGGTCGAAATTATTCAACAGAGAAAAAAAAGATGAATTAATTACAAACAATCCGGAATTGCACCTTCTAACAGCACTATTAGCCGATATTGAAAAAAACAAAAGGGGCGTAATATTTATTGATACGTATGAAAAGTTGAAAGACATTACGGTTTCAACAACACTTCACCTAATAGGAAACGAACTGACAAGCAGTAACGAACCTTATGAATTGAGCTTTGAAGCCTACATTACTCTTATTTTAAAATTTATATATATAAATAACGACAAGGCTGATATTAAAACAATTATTGCAGGCAGAGACAGAGTAAACAAAATTGACAATATAGGACTTAGAAATATAAAACAAAGCAAAGTGAATAAATTTGAACCCGAACAAATACTTGACTATCTCGAACAAAAAGACTTTGATTTACCCAACGAAATTGTGATAAATGAAATTCAGGATATTACAAAAGGTAATCCTCTGATTTTACACTACCTTACTGAGTTTATACTTCTTAAATACGAAAACCAATGGACTTGGGACGACTGGACAGAATTAGTACAGGTATTTTCAACATCTGACGATGAATATGGTTTAATTTATTATTTAACCGAACGTATTGCAAGCCACATAAGCGGCTGGGAAAATACTTTGTGGAAATTAACCATACCAAGGGTGTTAAATTCTGAAATAGCAGAAATATTATATCCTAAGAAAGATGATGAAAGTGTTTACGGTAAAAAATATTTCAATCTTTTACAAGAAAAAGGAATTATAAGAAAGGGAAAAGGTGTTGATGAAAATTACTATTTGCTTGATGAGTTAAAAACAAGCATAAACGCTTACACAAAGAAAGAATTTGGTAAAAATGGTCAATCTTGGACTGATAACGATAAATATATTCAAATAAATCAAAATTTAGCAGATTATTATAAAAATAACAGAGAAGATGCTATATCATTCAGCAACTATATATATCACAAAGTATTAACAATAAAAGAATTTAAGAAAAAGAGCAATGAAATAAGTAAAAAGGAATTTGCAGATTTATTATTAGGCTCTTTTTCATTAAGCATTGAAGAAAAAGAAAGAGTTTTAGATGCAATGCCAAGATTAAGTAAAGAAGAAATAAATGAACTAATAGTCATTTTTAATGAGGAGAAAATAAAGTTTTCAACCGAATTTTTTTCAATTGAAGTTGCCAATCATATAAGAGAATTAGCAATAAAAGGGGAATTACCTGCAAATCACTTTTCTAATGAAGCCTTTTTTGTTAAAACAATAGAACAATACCCCGATGATGTCGGTTTAATAGTTTCTTTTTGTAATTTGTTAGAAAAGAACAAAGACTACGACAAAGCAGAGGAATTTTATCTAAAAGCCATTGAGGCAAACCCGAAATATGAAAACGCAAATATGAATTTAGGATTTTTCTATTTACAAAGAGGGAATATAGAATTATCTGAAAAATATCTTGTGAAATCAGTTGAATTAGGTAGCTCTGATTTTGGGAATATGAATTTAGGTCATGTTTACCTCGCCAAAGGTGAAAAAGAAAAGGCTCTGGATACTTATAAACTAAGCATTGCAAATTTTGGAGATAAAGATAAATTTATTGAAGGTTTTGTAGATGACTATCAATATTTAAAACAATACAGCATAACAGAAGATGAATATAATGAAATAAAAAATAAATTGACTTGCTAACATTGCACTTAATGCAAGTGGTGTGGGTAGCTTGTTCCGTTCCGGTGGCTTCGCCACCTGCACTCCACAAGCCACCCACACCACCTGCATAAGTGCATTTCCGTTATGGTCAATAATGGTTGTTTTGTAGGTTCATTATTAGTTTGTTAAAATAAAGGTAAATAATGAATACTAACTCTATTAAAATTAGATTTTTTGAAAAATATTGATATTTTTTAAAATAAAAATGCGACAATGAAAAATTTAAATATAAAAATTATACTCTTAATTGTTTTTACATTAGTTAATACTTTTGAATTACAAGCACAAAAACGGCAACCTTCAACCTCCTTAATTTTTAATGTTGGAACAACTAATTTAATGGGGGATTTAGGAGGAGGACGCAATAGTGCATCGCACTTTATGGGCTATCAAGATATTGATTTTCTATCTACCAGACAAGCACTTAATATTGCATATAGATATAAATTTGCAGGACAAAAAATGAATTTTCTTCAATATTTTTCTTTAAAACAAAATATTGGTTATAACAGATATTATGCAAACGATATGTATTCTACATTTAATGAGCGAAAAGACAGAAATTTATCTGTATTTGGCAATATTTATAGCACTTCCTTTGATTTAGATTATTATTTTATACCTGAAAGAGCTCGTCCAAGGTATGCTTTTTCATCTTTGAAAGGAAATAGAAACATAAGTGCCTATGCAACAATTGGAGTAGGTGTTTTTCATTTTGAACCCAAAGCAAAAAATAAAATAGGAGAAATTGTAAAATTGAGAAAATTAAATACAGAAGGACAAGGACAGGATAGTTATGAATATAGTTTTATAGAAGAGGGGAAGACTGTTGTAGAAATAATTAATCCCCAAAATTCTTACAAATCTTTTGCATATTTATTAAAATTAGGAGTGGAGATTAAATATGATATTGATAGACAATGGGCTGTTGGTTTTGAATTTACAAATAATTATACAACAACAGACTATCTTGATGATGTTAGTGGAAGGTATTATGACTGGGGAAATAATGGAGGTTCTAACACGCAAATAGAAATGTCTAATAAAAGTAATAATACAAACATAGTATCAGGAACTCCAAGAGGTAATTCAAAATTTAATGATGCGTATTTTTCTGTAATGTTTTCGTTACATTACAAATTGAAGTCTAGCAATAGAAAACCCCGACTTGATTTTGGAGGTAACATCCCCAAAGAAATAGAAATAACTAAAATTGATAGTATTAAGAAAACCGATGAAGCAAATAAAACAAATTCAGACAGTATTCATAAAGAAATAGATAAGAATGATATTATTGAAAAGGTAGAAGATAGTAAAATAGATAATATTTCGCCAGTTATTACTATCAATACTCCATACATTCTGACTGAAAATGTTTTTAAACCAATAAATAAAAAACAAATAACAGTAACAGGCAAAGTTTCAGATGAGAGTGGTATTTATGAAGTTCTTATAAATAATCAAGATGTCATTTTTAATGAGGAGGGTTATTTTTCTAAACAAATTAATTTAAAACCAGGAACTAATACAATAAATATTATTGCAAAAGATATTTTTAATAATACAACAATTCAAAAATATACAATAAAGCGAGATATAGAAAAATTAACAAGTGTAGATAAGGATATTCCTTCTTCTGGACAAACATATAAAAATCGTTTTGCTTTAATTATTGGTAATGAACATTATGTAGAGAATGAAGGTTTGCAATCAAATGTAGATTATGCAATTAATGATGCAAAAATATTTAAAGAATATTCTATAAAAACACTTGGTATTCCTGAAAAAAACATAATATACATAGAAGATGCAACTCTTACTAAAATGACAAAAACAATAGATAATTTTGTAAATCTTATGGCAATTTCACCAAAAGAAAATGAATTTTTTGTTTATTATGCAGGACATGGTTATCCTGCAATTAATAAAGATGCTTATATTATGCCTGTTGATATTAGTGCAGAGTATGTAGAAGATGGAATAAAATTATCAGAATTTTACAAAAAATTAGTTTCCAATAATCCTAAACGAGTAACTGTTTTTATTGATGCTTGTTTTAGTGGTGGTGGACGTTCTGCTGGTTTAACTGCTACTCGTTCAGGGATTTTATTGAAACCTAATGAAACAACATTAAATGGAAATATAGTTGTTTTTGCAGCAAGTTCAGAAGAGGAAGTTTCAAAACCGTATAATGAAAAAGAACATGGCTTATTTACTTATTTCCTTTTAAAATCACTGCAAGAGAGTAATGGAAATATATCATACGGAGAACTTGCAGATAAAATAATAAAAGAAGTTCGTATTAATTCAATTATTATAAATAAAAAAGAACAAACTCCTAAAATAAATGTAAGTAATGGAGTTATAGACATTTGGGAAAATTGGCAATTAAATGAGTAACTAAAATAATTAAAGAAGGAGTATTCTATGAAAAAATGGTAAATGTTCTTTACTGCTATTTTGCAACTAGAAAAACAATTAATAATATATATAAAGACCATAACATCGGCTTGGATTTCAGCGGGTTTACAAAGTGCAAGAATGAAACAAAAAATAAACTTTTTACAATTTACTAATAATCTGCTTGGGCAGGGAAACCCGCCGAAAACCAAGCCGTATTCGTTAGCAGTAACTAATCACATCTATTTCAGAATTTTAATAAATAGTTTAATGAAAGAAATAACAGAAAAACAAAAATTATTAATTGAAGAACACAAAAGGTTTTTTAAACGTTTTCAGGAAAAATACAAATCGGTAGAAAAGTTTAAAATAATAAATGATAAACAGCGTTTTTCACATCTTCTTTCTGGCACAAAAACAATAAAATCTATTTATGATAATATTTCCAAGCATTTTGCATATGGATTTAATATTTTTAAAATACTTCGGAACATAAAAACAAAAGAAGAAATAACACATACACCTTTATTAAACAATTTATTGAATATTAACGGGTCTCATAAACAGAAAAAATTATTCTATGACAATTTGTTAAAAAGACTTTTTGATTGCGATAAAAACATAGCTTATTTTTCTGATATACAAAAAGATTTTTTCAATATTAGTGCAGAAAAATCAACATTTTATGGAAGACTGGACATCTTAATAGAACATTATAGCAAAACAAATCCATTTGTCATTTGTATTGAAAATAAAATTTATGCTAACGACCAGCCTTTGCAACTTGAAAGATATTATAATTTTTTAAAAACAAAAAGTGGTCAAAAAATATTAATATATTTAACAATAAATGGAAAAAAACCGACAACAGCCCCTGAAAAATCACAAGATTATATTAACGCAAAAAAAGGGATTGGCAATGTTTCGATAAGTGACGAATTATATAACGATTTAATTGATAGAAAAATAATAAAATTATTAAGTTATAAAAATGATATTGCAAAAATATTAGAATTGTCAAGAAAAGATATTAAATCCGAAAACGTCAAAGAAATTGTTAATCAATATAATAATCTAATAAAAACATTATAAAATGAATACATACGAAGATGAAATTTATAAATTTGTTGCAACAAAAGAAAACTTTAAGTCTGCAATTGAAATTTCAAATTTACTACCAGAAATAAAAGGAAGATTGATAACTGATTTTTGGGATTTAGTCAAAAATGAAATTGAAGATTATATCAATAAAAATGGTAAGAATTGGGTTTTGTCAATGAAAAAAGATGGTCATTTATATATTGACATTAATAATCAAAAAGATTTACGGATATATTTTGCAGGAAGATACGGTAAATGTTATTATGGAATAGGCAGTAACAATTACAAAAACGGGCTACTTGATGAAAAAAGAGTAGAAAAATACATTAACGAAGAAGCTCTTTATAAGGAAATGAAAAAAACGAGCTGGTCTGTTTGCTGGATTGAGTTTAATCAAGAAAATTTCACAAATATTCAGACGTTAATTAAAATACTTCCAGAAGAACGTGATGTGTTTAAAGATGAAATAGTAAATCATATTTTAAATTTCACAATAGAAAATGAAATACATATTGAACAATTTTGCAAAATGAGAAAATAATAAAACCGCTAACATTTTCTTTGATTTTATTGGCTTTTCGGGGTGCAATAAATTAACGAAAGTGCTAAATTTGAACATTTTACAAATAATTAAACGTTGTGCGGAAAAGCCAACAAAAACAAAGAAGTTACCGTTAGCGTTAATTAAAATAAAAAAATAGAAAATGACAGGTGAAAATAACTCAATAGAAATAATTAAGATTGTTGCAAGTATTTTAGGTGGTGGTTTGGCTGGTTCAATTTTAACGAATATAATTAGTAATCGTAGAAATAAGATACAACCTGTTGGTTATGAAATTAATGTTAATAACATTTTTTCATCTTCCGTTTTATTTCAATCGCATTTCACCAAAATATCTTTATCCAATGAAGATGAGACTTTTCAATTTGATAATTTATTTATATCTGAAATAACTATAAAAAATCATGGGAATAAAGATTTTACGGATTTTGAATTTGGAATTACATTACCTGAAAACATTAAAATTGTTAATCTAAAAAATGAGACACCAGACAGGCATCATTCAAACATTACATCACCTGAAATAAATTTTGACAAACAATCATCTTATATTGATTGTAAATTAAGCCCTTTTAATAGAAAAGATTTTTATAAAATAAGTTTGCTTATTATAGAAGAAAAGTCAAATTCTATTACCGAGAGTTTTGAAGATGAAATAAAATTCAGTTCAAAACATCCAATAAAGTTTATTCCTCAATCCAGAATAGGTAAAACTCTTTATGAAGTTTTATCACAATCATTAACTGGTTTATCTATTAGTCTTTTAGGCATTAGATACGATTTTTCAAAAAATAAAAAATAGAAATATGCTTATTAATCTTTCAAATGCAATAAAAAAATTTTATCCTAATCCTGTATTGGAACAAGTATATTTTGAAGCAATTGCAAATTCCATATATGCTAATGCAAATGAAATAGAATTATTGATTGAAATTGAAAGTTACTCAAAACCTGAGACATTAAAGATGACAATAAAAGACAATGGCGACGGTTTCGATGAATTAAACTTTAAAAAATTTAGTAAGTTATTAGAAACAGAAGATGAAGAGCATAAAGGTTTAGGTAGGTTAGTTTTTATTAATTATTTCAAGAACATTGAAATTGTTAGTGACTTTGATAATAAAAGAAGAGAGTTTTCATTTACAGAGCAATTTGAAGGCAAAGAGAAAGATTTCAAACTAACTGATTATCCATCAAAATCAAACGAAACAACTCTTGTCTTTACAAAATATTTGAAGGATAAAGTATATCAATATGATTATTTAATCCCAACTTCTATAAAAAAGGCAATAGAATTACATTTTTTCCCACTCTTTCATCAATTTAAGAAAACTAAAAGAGAATTAACAATTAAAATCGAGTTAAAAACTAACGAGCCAAACCATGATAAGAAATTTTATTCGGATAAAAAACAAATAATTGTTAGTCAAATTCCAACACTTGAAGTAATTGAATTTCCTGCTGAATTTCTTTCGCTTCATGATAAAATGGAATTGTATTACAGTATTAATAATAATGAATTAGAAACTTCCATTATTACAGCAATCTGTGCAGAAGGTAGAACAATTCCACTTGATATAATTTCAAAGGAAAATATGCCAAATGGTTATGAGATAATATTTCTTCTTTATTCGGATTACTTTAACGGAAAGGTAAATAATTCTCGACAAAAACTTGATATTGACCAACAGACATGGAAGACTATCAAAAATATTTTAATTAATCGAATTGGTGAAGTTTTTAAAACAAAAATTCCTTCTATCAATAAGAGAAATGAAGAGATAAAAGGGAAATTAATAGAAAAATATCCGCATTATTACGGCTTTTTTGATGACAATTCTTTGGGTTTAATAAATCGTGATAAAAGTCTCGAAATAGCACAGAAGAAATTTTTTAAGGCACAAAGGGAAATTTTAGAAGCTCAAACATTGAGCGACGAGCAATATGAACAATCCATAGGTATTTCTTCCAGATTATTAACTGAATATATTTTATACAGAAATCTGATTATAAACAAACTAAAAAAAATCGACAAATCTAAACAGGAAGATGTCATACATAATTTAATTGTTCCAAAGGAAACAGTATTGCACAAAAAGGATTTTGTCAAGGATATTTACAAGAACAATGTTTGGTTGCTTGATGATAAGTTTATGACTTATTCTACAATTTTAAGCGAAAAACGAATGGATGATTTAATAAAAGAAATTACACAGGACGAAAAAGTAAAAAATGAAGCAGGACGCCCAGATATTTCAATGATATTTTCAGATAGCCCAAATCAAGATAACATCAAGGTTGATGTAGTTATTGTAGAGCTTAAAAAAATAGGTAGAGATTTAGCAGGAAAAGAAGAATTAGTAAGTCAATTAAAGCAAAGAGCAAGAAGATTAATAAATTATTATCCAAATAAAATACAACGAATTTGGTTTTATGGAATTATTGATTTTACGAAAGAATTTGAAACATCTTTAAAGGAAAGCAAATATTTTGAAATTTTCTCAAAAGATAAAGCTTATTATGGTGAAGAAACAATTATGTCAATTGAAGACAATAGTAAATCAATCTTGATTGGTATAAATCTTTTATCTTTTGAAGCATTTTGGCAAGATGCTGAAAGCAGAAATGCTACATTTTTAAGAATATTGAAAAATGAATTTAAACAAAATGAATAGAAAACGCTAACATTGCACTTAACGCAATCGGGGCAGGTAGCTTGTTCCGTTCCGGCGGCTTCGCCGCCTACACTACACAAGCCACCTACCCCGCCTGCATAAGTGCATTTTCGTTAAGGTTAATTTAAACAATACAAAGAAGATGAAAACATTAAAGATAATTTCATTAATCATATTTATAGCTTTAACAGTGTTTTTCGGAATTTGGGCATTTAAATCAGATTTGAGTTTCAACGAATTTGGAGTATATTTTGGAATAATAGGTTCTGTTGCGTCACTCATTGGTTTATTTATTAGCATATACACTTTGTCGAAACCGAAACAAGTTACGCCTGATAAACAAGATAGCTTAATATCCGTAAAGAAAAATGTAGTTAAAAATTCGACATTAAAAGCAAAAGGCGATATTAATATTGGAGATAATTTATCAAATAAAAAAAAGAATAAATAGTGTCTGGATTTTTTGAACATATAAAAAATAGCATTTATAATTCTAAAATCTGGACGATTTTTGGAAATATCACTATAAATATAGGAGATAAGAATATTAGTGAACAGGAAGCAACTGAATTATTTAATAATAACATATCAAAGGAACTTGATGAAAGCAACCATAATATGATAAATATTAACGGAGATAAAAATATTGCTCTTCAAAATATTAACGGCTCACCTATTAACATAGATATAAATTACGAACAGCAGCTTAATGATTTAAAAAATGTTCTAATTCCAGAGATACGAAGTTCAATAAAAGAAGAAATGCAATTGCAAAATCTAAGTAATGAGTTAGATTTATTAAATGAGTATTTCGGAACTGATATTGACGCAATTAAAGAAGATATTGATAATAATAATGTTGATAGTGCATTAAATCGATTATTAAAACTTAAAGATAGTCATTGGAAAACAGCAAATTCTGAAATTAAATTTAGAATATTAACCAATATCGGTGTAGCTTATTTAAAGAGTGAAAAACCGATAGAAGCATCTGAAAGTTTTATTGAAGCTTATAATGTATTACCTGATAACCCCAAAGCATTAAATAATGTTGGAGTAGCTTTTATCTTACAAAATAAAATAGAACCAGCAATTTTTAATGAAATAAAACAAAAATCACCAGAATTATTTACAAGTTTAGATATTAGATTTAATAGAAAGGAACAAACAATTGATGAAATCGAATTAGGATTAACGCCAGCCCAACTCAAAGATGAAAATATTTTAATGTCGTTGGCAAATCATGCTCACTTTAAAAGACAACCTGATAAGGCAATATCATATTGTAAAATAGCATTGGAATTAAATAAGTCCTCAATTCATCAAGAAAATTTAGCTAATTCAATTTTTACGAAATTCATAAATTATCCACAATTAACATTCAAATACTCAAATAAAACTGATGACAAAGAACAAATCAAGGTAGCGATTGAATTATTTGAAAGTTGTTGGGATAATTATAAAAAAGGAGAAACAAAAAAATATAAAGCGGATATAAAAGCTAAACAAGCAATTTTATTTTCACTTATAGGAAAGACAGATGATGCCGAAAATGCAATAGAAATAGCATTAAAAGAAAATAATACAGATGAATATTTTTTAAAATATAAATCCCAAATTTTGACATCCAATGGAAAATTTAAAGATGCAATAAAAATACTTAAAGAATTAGATTTTGGAACTCATCCAGATGCTTGTATTTCTTTATCTATTTGTTATTTACATCTAAATGATATTGATAATTCGATAGGAAATTTAGAAGAGTTTATTGCTAAAAATAAAAACACCCAATTTCAAGAAAATGCAATTGGACTTTTACTTGATATTTATATTACAAATAATAAACTTTCAGATGCCGAAAAATTAATAAATGGTAAATCAGAGATAATCAATAATACAAATGAATTATTAGTAGATAAAAGTCGTTATTTCTTTAAGAAAGGAGAGACTGAAAAAGCAACAAAGATTATTGAACAAGTTATATCAGTTTCAAATAATGAAAATCAGCAAATTAATTATTTAATCGCCCAAACTTATGAAGAACAAGGTTTAATTGAAAAAGCAATTGAATTTTACGTCAAAAATGTCGATTTAAGGGAATATAATGATATTACAAATAAGATAGCGAATTTATATCTAAAAATTAACAAAAATAATGAAGCATTAAAATTATATATTTCATTCAGAGAGTATAATGGAATTATAAAGAATATTACAAAAAATGAAATCATTCTGCATATTCATAAAGGTGATTTACCCAAAGCAAAAGAAATTGCTGATTTATATTTATCAAAATTTCCTGATGACGATGAATTGAAAATTAACCTACTGGTTACCAATACAAGATTAGGTTTTCAAAGTGAAGTCGATGAATTATTAAAACAGAGCATTGATTATTCGGTTTTGCCTTTAAATCTTATTCAAACCTATCTTGTCCTACTTGCTGAAAACGGTCTAAAAAGAAAAGCTTATGAAATATTATATGAATTGTGGAATGTGAAAAACAATTCCCTGTTTAATGACCTATTAATAAGGTTCAATATGAGTTATTCTTTATCTCAGGAAATTGCAGAACATTCAGAATTAGCGAAAGAAAATTATGCTATTTACGTAAAAGATGAAAATAATTTCAATTGGTATATTATAACAAATAAAGAAGACAAAGATTTATACCCAAATGAAATAAATAACAAAAGTCAATACTATCATTTATTGAACAAAAAGATTGGCGAAGAAGTAACTATTAATTCTGAACCTTTAAACGAAAAAGTGCAAATCGTTGAAATAAAGCATAAATTTGAATATATTATAAAAACGGCTTTCGAAAAAGTTGGTAAGGATTTTAAAGGAAAAAGCCAATTTAGAATGTTCTCTACTGATAGATTTTATGAAATAATTGAACAAGAAACCATAAAACAGAAAGAGAAAGAAGAAATTGAAAAAGAATATTTACAAAAGTATAATGATAAACAAATACCAATAAACTTTTTTTCCAAATTATTTAATGTTTCACCAATTAGAATTTGGTATAATTTTACAAGTTTTAATATAACCTTTCATTGTGTAATTGGGTTACCTGATGAACTGGATAATTCAATTAAAATATTTGAAAATAAAAAAGATATTTTTGTTGACATATACACTCTCTTGACAATTTATAATCTTCCAAGTAAAGATATAATTGTTACGTCTTTAAAACTAAAAACATCTCAAATTACTTTTGACATAGTTGAAAATTTCATTGCTGAATTGAGTTCAGGTGTAGATTATAATTCAATGCGACTTTTCATCAAAGATAATGTCAAATATAAAATTGATGAGCCAATTCAAACCAAACATGATGCTTTAAAATTTTTCAAGTCATTTTTAAGTTGGATTATAACAAATATTTCAATAAAATCGTCTGATTTATTTTTGCAAAAAAATCATGAACACGAAGATGTAATCCGAGATGTTTTTGGAAAATCTACATATTATACAGTTTTACTCGCAAAGGAAAACAATGGAATTGCATATATAGATGACTTTTGTTCAAGAGATTTTTTGTGTCGAGAATTTGCCATACAAGGCGTATGGACACAAAGTGTAATAAATTATTTAGTAAAATCTGAAATTATTGTAGATACTCAAATTGATATAATTAGACTTGCACAATTTAATTACAGACACACTTCAATAAACGTAAATACATTGCATGAAAGTTTTAAACTTGCTGGATATAAAAATAAACCACCATTTACAAAAGTAACATCAATTTTGAAAGGTAACATAAGTTCAAACTTTGCTGTTGTTATCGGAATTACGTTTTTATTTGATGTCTTGAAAAATAACAATCTTGAACCTATTGAGAAGAAGAATATTGTATTGCACATAATCTCAGAATTGCTTTTATATAGAACATTAATAGATGTCTATGAACTTATATATATGCTTTTATTAAAAGAGCTAATAAATAGTCCAAATGAAGTTGATTTTATTTTTGCTCGATTAAGAGAATATTTATCATTTTCTAAATTAGATAAAGTTATAGAAGAGCATCCAGCAAAATTTGGATATTTAAGATTTTTAGCTTTACAAGTTTTAAGAATTAGAGAAGAAATGAAAAATAAAAAATAAAAAACCTTAACATTGTGTTGGTCGTCAGTGGTTTGGGTAGCTTGTTCCATTTCGTGGGCTTCGCCCACTTCATTCCACAAGCCACCCAAACCACCGCCGCCAACACATTCACGTTAGGCTTAACTGGATAAGTTTAGGTGTAATCTATTGTTAGTCAATAGGGTAGTGGTAGAGAAATAAAAACAGAAATTTTTAGATAGATAAAAACATTAA
>Ga0193956_1000672_pt1 | contig 14798 bp, 10 predicted proteins | sample BB_7_MG_FD_140358 | JGI IMG/M metagenome (GOLD analysis project Ga0193956, IMG submission 140358) | Microbial mat bacterial communities from the Broadkill River, Lewes, Delaware, United States - BB_7_MG | ecosystem: Environmental > Aquatic > Freshwater > River > Microbial mats | place: USA...
ACATTATGGGAAAATAAAGATATCCCTGAGCAATATAAATTAATGTTAGCATTAAATGATGAGTTAGATAATGATATAAAAGAACTATTTTCATTTTTTCCAACAAAGATTGATATAAATTTACCATTTATTGTACATGGAACATTTGAATTAAACAGCTCAAGAAATGAAATAAATGATAGTAGAAAAAATCGATTTATATTAAATAAACTGGTAGAGTTAATTAGTGATACGGCAAAGAATTTGACTACAAAAAAAGTAAGTTATCAAGCATTAGTTATGCTAACATATTCTCATAAGAACTATATTTTAGAGAAATTGGGCTTTTATGATAATATAATTAAATATATGGAAACGGCTAAAATATTTCCTTGCATTGATCAAATATATAGAACAAAAGATGAAGTAATATATTCCGATAATTTATCAAATTTTATCTTTAAAACTGAAAACTCATATTTATTTAATAACTTATTAATTCCACATAACAATACAATAGATTTATCAAATTTTAAACTTTCAACATCAATCGATAATAAAAAAATCAATCTGTTAAGCCAGAATATAAAAGATATAAATCAACGAGTGAATCTCATTGATTTAATTCTAAAATCATTCAATTCTTTTGATGAAAAACTTCTCTTTTTAATTGATGAAAATAAAGATCTTGTTTCAGTTGATGACGAAGTATATACGCCAACAAACAAGAAAATTACGATTCCAAAATATTTAAAATTAAAATTTATAAATAAAGAATTATACGAAAAGCTTATCATAAAATTAAATATTACTGCAAATGATAAAGCTAGAGAACTCCAGAGAATATTAAAAAGTTTTACAAATATTCAAAGTTATGATGCTATTCCAATAATTCAAAAGATTGTTTCAAGTACAAATAATCAATTAGATATAAAAGGTATAAATAAGCATGATGTAATTAAACAAATGGTCCATTCATTATATAGTAATTATATAAACCTAAATATAACATCTGAATTTCCTAGTCCTAAAATACAACTTTTTTCACAAAGCATGGATCTTAAACAATCAAATAAACTTTATCTTTCGAAAACATATATATCTGGAAAGTTAACAGAATATTTATTTAGTAACATTATTGGAAAAGAAAACTTTTTAATTGATCTTAGTTTCTATGAATTTGAAAATTCTGATAAAGAGAGTATAGAAGAATTTTTTTTATGGTTAGGAGTTAATAAATACACTAAAACCATAAAATTAACAACTTCTAATCATTATGAATATGAGTCATACTTAAAATATGTAAAAGATAAAATTGAAGTACCTCAGGGATTAAGAAATTGGTCAATTGAAATATTAAAGATAGTAAATTTTGATTATATAATAAAAAAAATAACTCCAGAAAAACTAATACTATGGTTATTACTTGATAAAAAGGTAAAAGACCAACTAAGTGATTTTGATAATAAAGACATCTTAAAATATTCAAAAATGGGAGAAAGTACATATACATTTAAACATTCAATACCTAAAAAACCATCATATATTATATATCAAATTATACAATCTTCTTTTTTTAAAGATTATTTACTTAACAATTCAAATATTAGTATACTTACTAATAGTTTTAGAATTAATTATCAAGATAAAATGTTTTTAATATATAATATTGAAAAAGAAGATATTGATTGGATTTTACCAAAAATTGGTGCTACAAATAAATTTGAAAATCTTTCAATTGAAATCGTAAAAAAAACACTATCAACTCTTCATACAAAAATCCCTAATGGAAAAGGAGCTCAAACTTTTTATAAGTTATGTATTAAACATTTTGAAAAGAATCATATACCATTAAAAGATTCTACAATAAAATTATTTGCAACAAAAAAAGGCACAAAAGATTATTATTCAGTTTCAGATGTATATTATAGTAGTAAAATGAAATTACCTAAAAAGATTACAGAATCTATAGCTTTATTTCATTATCCAAAACGTTTAGGAGAAAAAAGTGTTTTTAATTTTTTTGGAATAAACAGTCTAGATGATTTAGAAATTGATATACTTAGTTATAATATTAATGAAAAATCAACGAATGAATTTCTCAAGATATTTGAAAATGTCAAACCTTTTATTCTAGCTTTACGAATAAAAGATATTGACGATGATAGGACGATTAATGGTATAATTTTGAAACTTAAAAATACTAAAATTCTTTTATGTGATAAAGTTAATTATAAAGTCCAAGGTAAAGAATCTATTCTAGATGATAATGATTATTTGAAAGATGATAATCACTTCTTAATAAAAACTGATAATAGTCTAACAATAAATGATTTAATTCATAATTTTGATTTTCAAGAAGCATTTGCTGATATAATTGGCTTAACATTCGACATTCAAGAAACTAAAATTTTCCGTGATTTTATTAAGGAAGATATTCTTTATACTGAAAAAAGTATGGTTAATGATTTTGGATTTGAACTAATATCCCGTTCGAGAGAACTATTGGATACAAATGATGCAGTTTATTCTTTTTGGAAAGTAATATATCAATTATTAGGGATCAAGTTTACTTACAAGAACAGTAAAGAGTTATTAAAAAATATAACTTCTGATCTCGATTTAAATATTGATATTAATAAGATTGATTATTCTAAACTAGAATCATATGATAGCTGTTTTTCAATACAGTTACTTTTTACTAAACTTAAAATATGTCCGAAAGAATTTAATGCAAATCATTCTTTTTATCAAATAGATTTTTTACAATATAATAAAATAAATATTAAGCAATATTTTGAAAGTTTTTTTATAAAATTTAAGAGAAAAGTATATACTTATTGTTTAAAAGAAAAAAAAGAGATTCAGTTTATTAATATTTTTACTAAATATGAAACTAATGATGAATATATATTAGATGTATCTAGACAAAATAAATTAAATATGAACATCGATTTAGATAATATAGCTTCAAAATTTATTCATGATAACTTTAGTTTTTTAATAGAATATAATATGACAAATATAAATTTCGATGAAATTTTTGATGAAAATTCATCTATAATTAATGTTGAAAAATTCAATGGAGATTTAGATCTTTATAGTCTTATGTATTTTAAAAACTCTAAACATAGAATCAATCATATTATCAACAAAAAATCTAAAGTTGGTAATCAGTTTCCAGATTTTAAGAACCAAGGAGAAAATACCAAGAATGAAATGAGTAATGATTACCAAATAGATTCGCCAAACGATGTAATATTAGTTAATGCAAATTTAAGAAAAACTGAAAGAAGTTCAAACAAGTTAGGAAATACACCATTTAAATATAGCATTCAAAATGACAAAAAGAAAAAAGAAATAGGGGATAATGCAGAAAAAATTGTTTTTAATAAATTATTATCTGAATATGGTAAGGATAATGTAATCTGGAGTTCCAAAGATAATGATGCATTAGGGTTTGATATAAAATATAAAAATAAAAATAATGAATGGAAGTATGTAGAAGTAAAAACTTACAATGGTTATCAGTTTTATCTAACAAGGAATGAGAAGGAATATGCTGATAACCATATCGGTGAATATGAAATATTTTTGGTAGAAAATAAGAAAATTCATATAATTAACAATATAGATTTTTCAACAAACAAAATGTTAAAATTATCTTGCAGTCAATTTATAGTTCAATATAGTTTATAAAGGCAAGAACTATAAATAAAAATTTTAACATATAGAAAAAAACGTTCCCAAAAACAGTCCCACAATTTCCCTTAATTTCCTACTTTTGAGGAAATTATTGAATCAAACCCCTATATATTTCCTACTATTTCCGGAAATAATAGGAAAAGAAGGGTATTCATAATAAACTCTTATTTGCATACTCTAAGCCTTTTTAATTCTATTATCTAATTAGTTCATTCTTCAAATGTTCCAATTTAAATGTTTTTTACAGTAAATAAAACTATCTAATTTTATTCAAGTGACATTATAACATTTAGTATTTAAATAGTTATTCTATCAATAAATAAGACAATTATGGAGTGGTAACTTAAATTCATACTCAGAAATTAAAGATATAATCAACTATTAAAATTATATATTTCAAGGTGTTTTTATGTCTCTTTTTGCTGTACAATATTTAGCTGGTGGATTTCTAGATGAAGATTTAGACCATTTCAATAAGAATTTTGATGATTGGTGTGTTCAATTTGAAACTTATGATGATGCTATGAATCTATTAAAAACACTTGAAAATAAAAAATCAATGGTTGTTGTTGAAATAACACCATTAACTTATCCAAAGTATTTCTTTACTTCTTTAAAAGGTACCATATATTTAACACGACAAATTGAAGATAAAATTATCTGTTGCGTAGAACCATTTATGGGAGCTAGCTTTAAAATAGCAATCTGTGACCTTAATACAAGAGGGGTAAGACTCACAAAAACAAACTATAAAACTATTTTAAGTGCAGAAGCTGCTTTTACTAATTTTGGGGAGTAGTTAAGAGTTGATTCAAGACTAAATTTGCATAGCTTAGATATACTTCTAGCACTATGGAAAATTTAAAACAACTATTACACAAAATGCTTATTATTGGATTTGATGGGCATGACATCTTAAAAAATGAAACATTAACAACTCAAATACAAAATGGTTTAGGAGGAGTGATACTTTTTGATCGCTATATTGAGGATACTTCAAAAGCCAAAAATATTCACTCTTTTGAACAACTTAAAAAACTCAACCAGTCACTCCAAAACATTAGTGACAATCCACTAATGATTTGTATAGATCAAGAGGGTGGAAAAGTTGCAAGGCTAAGAGAGCAAAAAGGATTCAAAGAATCCCCATCTGCAAAAATAATCACTACTCTAACTGATGATGAAGCCAAAAAAGCTTATGAAAAGTTAGCTTCTCAGTTACAAGAGCTTGATATAAACTGTAACTTTGCACCACTTGTTGATTTAGGTATCAATAAAGATTCTAAAATTATTTATGGACTTGACCGTGCTTATGGTGATGATACAGAACAGATAGTTAAATATGGTGAGATTTTTATGGATGCTTTAGACAAACATAAAATCATCTCTGTGTTGAAACATTTCCCAGGACATGGAAGTGCCAAAGGGGATAGTCATGAGGGATTTGTAGATATTACACAAACTTGGGATGAGATAGAGTTATCTCCATACAAGAGTTTACTTCACAAAACAAATATGATCATGAGTGCACATGTTTTTAATGCAAAATTAGATGACAAATATCCATCTACACTCTCATATGCAACAAACACAAAACTTCTACGTGAACGTTTAGGTTATGATGGAGTGCTTATCACCGATGATTTACAAATGTTTGCAATCCAAAAGCACTATAAAAAAGAAGAAGCGATAGAACTAGCTATAAATTCAGGTGCTGATATGCTTATGTATTGCAATCAATTAGGAGATGATGATACTGATGAAACTATTGATATGATGACTCATTTAGTTCAAAGTGGTAAAATCCCAATTGAGAGAATCAAAGAAGCAAATAAAAGAATAGATAAACTTTTTAATAGGATAAGTGTTTAATGCAAGCTGGGTTTTCATTTATTGATTGGGCTATTTTTATTGGTTATTTAGTTGTATTGCTTGGCTTCGCGCGTTATCTTTCAGATAAAAATATCAGCTCTTCAAGGGAGTTTTTTACAGCAAAAAATTCTATGTCAGCATGGACGGTTACATTATCGCTACTTGCTACTGCTCAAAGTGCGGCTACTTTTTTAGGAGCTCCTGAGTTTTCTTATCGATATGATTTGACACTTATTGGGTACTCTATCACATCATTACTTGCTATTTATATTGTAGTACGTGTACTGATTCCTAAACTATATGCTATAAATGCTATGAGTGTTTATGAACTTCTTCAAGAGAGATACGGTGGAAACGCTAGGCGTGATGTAGGGGTGATGTTTTTAGTAGGAAGATTGTTTGCTAGTGGAGCGAGACTTTATATGGCTGCTTTAGCACTTAGTATGATCCTTTTTTATGATATTAGCTTAGCTCATGTTAGTTTTTCTGTTGTTTTACTTACTTTTGGGGCTTTGATATTTACTTATTTTGGTGGGATTAAATCTGTTATTATTAGTGATATTTTACAAATTGTTGTTTATTTAGGTGCGGGTATTGCTGTGGCTGTATATCTATATATCTCTTTATCTATGGATTTTTCTACACTTTATCAAACATTAAATGAATCAGACAAATTAAAATATATCGACTTTGAACTGAGCTTTACAAATCAAGGTAGATTTAATATCTTTGCACTTCTTACTGGATATATGCTTTTAAATATAGCCGCTTTTGGACTTGATCAAGATTTAGCACAAAGAGTACTAACATGTAAAAATAAAAAAGAAGCAGGATGGTCACTTTATGGTGCGACACTACTTAGTATCCCTGTATCTATGCTTTTTCTAAGTATTGGTTTACTTCTATTTTTATATTACCAAGAACACACAATTAGCCAAAAATTTGCAGGTGAGAGTGTGACGATTTTTATGTATTATATTTTAAATGAGATGCCAAACGGACTAAAAGGTTTTGTTACTATTGGTGCAATAGCAGCAGCACTTAGTAGTACAAACTCAGTTTTAGGTGCTATGAGTAGTGTAGCGATTGAAGATGTTTATAGACCATATAAAAACCAAAGTGCTGCAAAAGTTGATGAGAAACATTTTGTAAAAGTGGCACGTGCTATGGTGTTGGTATTTTCAGTTGCTTTAGCACTTATGGCAATTGTGAGTTTTATAGTACATAGCAATAGTGATATTCCTCTTATTAGTTTTGCTCTTGGGGTGATGGCTTATGCTTATAGTGGATTGCTTGGGGTATTTGGAAGTGCAGTATTTACTAATCGTGGTAACTCTAAAATGATCCCTTATGCTTTAGCCGTTGGATTTCTTAGTGTATTATGTATGCAAGGATATACCTCTGGACTAAATATTGGCTTTGCGTGGCAATTAGTGATTGGTACAACCTTATCATTTGGAGTGATGCAACTTGGAAAAAGATAATTTATATATAGGAGTGATGAGCGGTACTAGCCTTGATGGTATTGATATAGCTTTATGTTCTATTGATAGTCATAATATTCAAACTATAAATGCCAAAGAATATTGTTATGATAAGAAGATAAAAGAAGATGTATTAAAAGCTATCTCAAGCCCTATTACACTTGAATTTATTGGGACATTAAATCATAAGTTAGGGCTTATGTATACGGAAGCTATCAGTAAGTTTTTACTTGAATTTAATATAAACTCAAAAGATATAAAAGCTATAGGTTTACATGGTCAAACTATTTGGCACTCACCAAATACACCCTACCCCTTTTCAATGCAGTTAGGCGATGGTTCATTAGTAGCCAAAAAACTTCAAATCAATCTGGTAAATGACTTTAGAAGCGGGGATATAGTAAATGGGGGACAAGGTGCGCCTTTAACTCCTGCATTTCATCAAGCTTTATTTAGCGATAACTCTACTGCTGTACTTAATCTTGGTGGAATTGCTAATATTACAATTTTAACAGAATCCTTTATTGGTTATGATGTGGGAGTTGCTAATATTTTGTGTGACTATTGGATAAATAAACATCAAAACATCTCCTTTGATAAAGATGGAACATGGGCATCACAAGGACAAATAAATGATAAACTTTTACAATCATTACTAAGTGACCCATATTTTAAACAACTACCACCTAAAAGCACAGGGCGTGAATATTTTAATGCCTCTTGGCTAGAAAATAAACTAGAACAATTTACAGATATATCTGCTGTTGATGTACAAACTACCTTAGTAGAATTTACTATTGAACCTATCGTTCAATCATTAAAAGATTGTAAAGTCAATAGGCTTATTGTATGTGGTGGCGGTGCACACAATAATTTTTTGATGGATAAACTTTCATTTAAACTTGATACTATTGAAGTTATGAAAAGTGACGATTTAGGAATTGATAGTACTTTTTTAGAAGCAATTGCTTTTGCATGGTTAGCTTACAAAAGAGTGAACCATCAAAGCATTGATTTACAAACAATTACAGGCTCAGCTAAGCCATCTATATTAGGAGCAATACATGCAAAAGATTAAAGAGTTTTTACAAAATACCCCTTATGAACATTTCAATATTGAAGTAGCTTCAAGCGATGCTAGTTTTCGACGATACTTTAGACTAACTCACGAAGATAAAACTTTAGTTTTTATGGATTCATCGCGAGAATTAACATCACTAAAACCTTTTATTGAAGTTACAAATCTTTTAAAAAGTGTAAATTCTCATGCTCCAGAAATTCTTTATGAAGATACTCAAAAAGGATTTTTAATCTTAGAAGATCTAGGCTCAGAAAATCTTCTTGACTCTTTAAATAATGATAATTTCAAATTATTATACAAAGAGTGTATAGATGAGATTATCACTATGCAAAAAATTGATGCAAAAGAGTTGCCTCTTTATGATGAAGAGTTTTTAAAGCTTGAGATGAATCTAATGCCAGAGTGGTTTTTAGAAAAGTATTTAGAGCAAGATTTAAATGATGAAGAGAAAAAAGTTATAGAGAATACTCTTGATTTAGTAGCGAAAAAAGTTCTTTCTCATCCACAAGGGGTGTTTGTACATAGAGATTTTCACTCAAGAAATATTATGAGCTGTAAACCTCTTGGAATCATTGATTATCAAGATGCTATGAATGGCTCTATTGTTTATGATTTGGTATCTTTACTCAAAGATCTTTATATACAGTATGACCCAAAAGATATGGATGAATTAGCTTTATATTTTAAAGAGCAAAAACAATTGAAAGTAAGCGATGAAGAGTTTTTAGAATGGTTTGACTTTATGGGTTTACAACGTCATCTAAAAGTTCTTGGTATTTTTGCGAGATTGTATCTACGTGATGGGAAAAATGGCTATTTAAAAGACTTACCACTTACTTTAGAGTATGTATTAAAGTCATGTAAAAAATATCCCGAGCTTGATGAACTTCATCAACTACTATCAAAGATAACACTACCATGACAGCTATGATACTAGCGGCTGGGAGAGGTGAGAGAATGCGTCCACTTACTGACACTACACCAAAACCACTTCTAAAAGTAAAAGACAAAGCACTTATAGTATGGCATATTGAAAAACTAGTAAGTGCAGGATTTACAACAATTATCATCAATATTGCTCATCTTGGTGAACAAATAATTGATGCTTTAGGAGATGGGGAAAAATGGGACATAAAAATCATCTATAGTGATGAACGTAAAAGTGGAGCACTCGAAACTGCTGGTGCAATTATCAAATCCTTAAAAATTTTAAGTGAACAATTTTTAGTAGTGAATGGTGATATATGGTGTGATTATGATTTCAAGTTAAATTTTAATTTAAAAGACTCTTTGGCTCATCTTATTTTAGTACCCAATCCAAAACATAATCCTAGTGGAGATTTTCAATACCTAGAGTCATATTATACTTTTAGTGGTATTGGATATTATAGTAAAAAGATATTTGAAAATATGAGTTTAGAAAAACTTCCTTTGGGGCCAATCTTAAAAGAGCTAACAACTCAAAACAAAGTTAGTTTTGAGCTTCATAGTGGAATTTGGAGTGATATAGGAACTCCTGAGCGTTTAGATTTAGTTAATACTCTGTAAGTATTTAGCTACAGCATCTTCATTGTTAGTATAATCAGATACAAAAGTAGCGATTTTTTTCACTTCCTCTTGTGCATTGGAAACCGCAACGCTAGTTTTGGCTAATTTAAACATCCCAATATCATTAAAATTATCACCAAAAACAGTGAAGTCTTTATACTCAATCTGTGTTAGGTCACGAACTTTTTGTAAGCCATGAGCTTTATCTGCATCTTTGTGTAATAGAGTTAAAAAATAGCATCCCATATACGCTTCTGGTGCTAAGATATATTTAATCTCATCTTTAAAAATTGTTTGTAAATTATCTTGAAGCTCTTCTAATTGATTTTTTTCACCAAAATAAACTAATTTAAAGTTATCTTCCATCCCTTTTATATTCGAGCATTCTTGAAGATTATCATCGCCTTTATAGCGTTTCAAAAGCTCACTTTGGTAATAGTTAAGTTGGCTTGGATATAAAAATGCCTCATTAAGATTCTTGTCTTTTAGCGCTAAAACAAAAGGATAAATACCAAGCTTCGATCCATAATCAATAATCTCATCCGCCATACTTTTAGATATGATTTTCATATCAACTATCTTTTTTTCAGGCGTTACAATAAGTGAGCCATCAAGTAAAATCATAGGTACATTTATATCAAGACCTTGTAAAAATTGTTCACTCTTTTTATATGTTCTTGCAGTTGCAATACCCATCATATGATTTTTTGTCATACTATTCCAAAGTGTTTTACTATCATCACTAATAGTAAGATCATCGCGTAAAAAAGTATGGTCAAGATCAGTTAAAAAGAGTTGTGACATTTGTAGCCTTTAATTTTGTTTTGAATAATTATACAATGTTCTTCTAAAGTTTTAATGTTAATTCTAAGAAGAAGAAAATTAAATAAGATTTTTATATTAATTAGTTATTATTGTTTTTATTAAAATAACTTAATGTAATCAATAAAGAGAGAAATATGAAACTAGTACAAATGACAACAAAACTATTTGATGACTTGGATAAACAATATAATAAATGCAACGAACACTTAAATATCATTTTAAATAGTAGTTTTGAAGTTGATGTAGTAAATAAAAGAATAGCTGAGTTTAACGACTGGTATACAAACGATTTATCATCTGTAAACAGTAACTATATAAAGACAAAAGAAGAATTAGAAAATCTAGAATCTCAATATATCTTATATATTACAAATCAAATAAAAAGTAGTTCTAATACTCAAAGACTATTATTAGAAGCCATAGAAAATGATTTTAATGATGAGATTGATATTATCAATAAAGATACAGCCAATTTGATTCAAAAAGAAAATAAAGACAATGAAAAATATGACAGTCGCATAAATAATTTAGAAAATCAAAAAACAACTACTATCAACACTCAAAAAAGTATAAGAGATACTATGATAAATGATACAAATACAATGTTCAATAACACTAAAGAAAATCTAAATAAACAACAAGAAGAGGAATTAGATAACTTTGAAAAACTAAAAGCTAAAAATATAGCCTCTATAGAACAATTCAAAGAGGATATGGAATCTTCTTATTCAAAAGTTCAATCTTTAGATACGTTAAATTAACATATCTAAAAGCTCTTGAATTTGTACCTCTAGTCTTTCTAGTATTTTCCATCTAACTATTGGAATATCCTTTAGAATTGACTCTGGAATACTAAACAATATAGTGCCATCAGTTACTTCAAAACTATAAGGAGAAGGATAACTTAAAATTGCCGATGCCCCACCAAAATGATCTCCTTTGGATAAAGTTTCAAGTACTGTTTCATGCATCTTTACATCTACTTTCCCTGATACTATAATATAAAGTTTATTATTCTGAGCAACAAAAGTATCTTTAGTCACATCAATTTCATCCAGTTCTTCAATAATTTTATTCAATGTTGAATAGGTTATAGCATCTTCAAAAAGATGAGTTTTTTGTAAAAATAATCTTTTAATATTTTTGTCAATCATACTTTCTATCAAATGATTCTTGTTTACAAAATTATAAAAAAAATCTATTGGTATCTCTAAAAGTCTTGTGAAATTTTTGGCTATATATTTTCCTGTAGGCAAGTCTTTTGTTAAAGCTGTTTTTTCACCTATTATAATTCCAGGTTTCAATACTATTTTACTTTGATCTTTTTTTATTAGTTCAACCTCTCCACTTACAATAAGATAAACATTTTTAATATCTTGCATTTCATTTATAATTATCTGTTTTGGAGCAAAGTCAATTATATTAAAATCTAAAAATACCTTTCTTTGAGCTTCGCTTATATGAGAAAAATTTGATTTTAAATATGAAGTAATCAAATCCAAGTCATAATTAACATCTGATGATATTAGAATATCCTTATATCCAAATGGAACACCTAATCCTATCTTTTTTTCCTCTTCGGTTAATTCTTTGGAAGTATGAGATAAAATAATTTTTTTAGTTTTATCATTTGCAAAATCTTTTGTATTCCCATGAATCATACCTCCACCAATATCAACTTTTTTCAAGTCCAATGTTTGATTATAATTCTTTACTACCTCATCATAAAATTCTTGGAGTATTCCTATATCCTCTTTGTTTTGTACAATCATCCCTTTTAATATATCTATACTAACAATATCAGCAAAATGTCCATATGTTTTATACATATCCTTATACAATGTTCTAAATACAAATATTGTCGTTTCTACAGGATGAGGAGAGAGATATGGCGCTACTTCAAGACCATCTATATCATTCCATTCATCAATTTTTAACTCATGAGCATCTACTAAATTATAAAACTCTGACTCATCAAAATTAAGCAATGCGGATAGTTTCTTCGCAGTAGCACTAAGCACAAGTTTTGATGCAAAAAACTTAATCTTTTTATCACTTCTCAAAAGTGAAGTTATACCTGCTAAATGATCATCATGAGTATGTGTCTGAAACACACCCTCAATCTGATTTATATCAATACTAAGTGAGTTTAAAATATACTTTAAATTTGGTACGGCATCAACAATATATAACTTTCCAGCAAAAGAGATAATAGAGTTCATTGATGGTTTATTGATATCCCAACCATCCCCTTGACCTGTATGAACAATAGAGAAATGCTCCCTTTGTATTTTAGACTGTGGCAAAGTATAGGTAGAGGGATATGTTTGATTTTTAGCTAAGTTTAAATCAACTTCAACACTTTGGCCTTTATATGAGATAACAAATATATTGTATTCTTTTCTTTGAATAAAAACTTCATCACGAATCTCTTTCTTTCCATTTTCTAGTATACAACTTTTTAATAAATCATTTGCATCTTGAAGTTTACCAAATGCAAATTTCAATTTCATATTCATTAATTCTTTAGCTTTATCACTCTTTATTCCACAATCTTCTATCTCTTTTTGAGATACTAAACCATAATTTCCTCTATAGATATATTGTATCTGAGAAGTAACTTGTTTTTTAGAGCCTATTAAAATAGGTTTTAAGCCTACATTATTTGGGTGATTTGGCAAAATCATCCCTTGCATATACAACATTTGTAATACTGAAAATTCAGACATATTTGAAAACTCACCATTTTGTATCATACTGTCTGACAAAAGAATTGCGTTTGGACCTGTTTCAAATGGGACATCATTTTTGGATGTTGGTTTAATTATATTATTTTTTTTCAAATGCTTTACACTTTCAGCAGGTGCACCGCACTGTATATAAAGATTCGCTTCTGGAATCTCTATATAAACTAAACCACTAATGATATTCGTTTTTTTAATCATCATTTGTACTTTGTTGGTCTTCTATATAATGAGTAATAGCATCTTTTATATTGATAAGCTTATTGGGATTTCCTTGTAAGTTTTTAAAGTGAAGCGATATATCTTCATTTTGTTCAAGTTTTAAATCAGCAACTTTAGAACATATTTGTAGAAATACATCATAAGGAACATCATCCCCTCTTTTTAAAAAGTAAATAGCTCTTTGCAATGATACAAATGGATTTAAACTTACTCTAGATAGCTTATTTGTTCGTGTATTAATATAGTTTACAAATTCTATTCTCATATCACAATCAATAATAGTAAACAACCTTTTTTTAATATTATAGTTACATCTAAATGCAATTTTTGTAGAGTCAAAATCAAAACCTGTGACAAGCTCTTCTAAGCTTGCATTTTCAAATCTTTCTCTATAAACTAACTGATATAAGTCATTTTTATATCTATAAGTATAAGAGTTATTTTCATATTCAAAGAAGTCTTTGTTCATAGCATTATTTATAAGGTTCCTATCTTTATTTATAGGAAAGAACATATCTAAGTCCCTAAAAGTATCCGCTTTTAAGCATGACCCAGCTAAGTAAAATTGTATATTCTCTTTTGGAATATTATCAACTATCAACCTTTGAAAAAATCCATTTAATTTTCTAGATATATTATCTAAACGATAATCCAATAAAGATGCTTGATCATATGAAAGTAATTTTTCATATCTTTGCCAAAATTCATATATCATTGTGCCCCCAAGTTTGCTACTTATTTATTCGCAAATTATATCTTAATTTGTTCAATTTTTTAATAAATCTAATGATTTAAAGTATATTAATAAATTTATACATTATTTTTATATAAATGTTTTTACCAATACTACTGAGTTTTACTTAATTAAAAAATCTTATAATAAACAAATAATATTTTTTAATTTTAAAAGGGTTATAAAATATTATTCATCTTAAAAGTAGATGACAAATTATAATTCAACATGATGCTTACTTGTACACCTTTGTACTCATTTCCATCATATTCAAACCTTGTATTTTCAACTTTTATTTTACCATCAAGGTTCGTCACAATATTGTTATATACATTTGTTAGCCCTAACCCTATCCCTTGTTTTTTATGTTTTGTTGTAAAATATGGTTCAAATACTTTATTGATTTTATTTTGTTCTATCCCCTTACCATTATCTTTTATAACTATATTTATTAAATCATTTTTTAAATATAAATCTACAATGATATATTTATGTGATCTGGTCACAGTTTCTAGAGATTCTATAGCATTAACAAGTATGTTTAAAATTGATTGTTGTAAACTATTTGGTAAAGTAATAATATCAAGATTATCATCAAGATTTTG
>Ga0193956_1000683_pt1 | contig 14683 bp, 15 predicted proteins | sample BB_7_MG_FD_140358 | JGI IMG/M metagenome (GOLD analysis project Ga0193956, IMG submission 140358) | Microbial mat bacterial communities from the Broadkill River, Lewes, Delaware, United States - BB_7_MG | ecosystem: Environmental > Aquatic > Freshwater > River > Microbial mats | place: USA...
CTACCTGCAGGTATCTTTACATATGCAGTTTTTGACTGTAGGTCTGAGCTAGTGGCACTACCGTTTAGTACAGTTTCTAGTTCTATGTTTATATCTTTATCCAACACATCACTTATTTCTAAATCAAATACAAGTGGACCACCTTCTGTATTGCTGGCTCCACCTAGGTAAAATGTTATATCTTTTTTTACTATTTGTTCATCATCATTTAGTATTTCACCATAACCTGACTCTGTTCTTACTTCATCTAAGTCTGTTTTACTTACTACTGTTGCATCTACCCATAGGTCTTCATGATCTTCATAGTTGTTATCACCTATGATCTCTAGTGTAACAGTCTGGTTTTGGTTATTTTTATTTAGAGTTACATATGTGTCTGAGAGTGAACCGAAATTCATATATGTCCCTTAGCTTATCTTAATACCAATTGGTATCTAATAAAGCTATGGTAACATATACACACTTAAATAAAACAGATAATAATATTAGTTAGAGGTTTTTTATATATCTACAAAGGGAATCAAAACTTTTTTTAAGAGTTTCTATGTCGTTGTATGCTTTAGCACTTCCTATACAACCTTCAAGTGAAGATATTATAAAAAGTGCTTCTTGTTCTGCATCGAACTGTGTAGTAGTTTGTTTTAGTGTTTGAGCTTTTGTTAGAGCTTTTTCTATGGAGTTTTGCCATCTTTTGTAGACACTTTGTAGGTACTCAAAGAACATGTCTTCTTTATCACTCATATCTAGTATGAAGTTACTTAGAGGGCAACCGTGTTTGATCTCTAAAAAAGCATCTTTATCTTCAAACATTTTTAGGTATGAGTCTATCTGGGTTAGTAAAGTTTCTCTGGGTTTTTCACTTTGATTAAAAGGTTCTATCCAGTGAGACTCTAGGATCTGTTCTATGTAGTGTTGCATAGTCTCAAGAACTAAATCATTTTTACTTTTAAAGTTGTAGTATATTGCACCTTTTGTAAGTTGTGCATCTTCTAAAATATCTTTTAGTGCAGTTGCACAGTAGCCGTACTTGTACAGTCTAGTGAATGTTATGTCTATTAGGAGTTTTTTTGTTTTGTTCATGAGTATAATTATACATAAGATTGACTTGTATGAGTATTTTATATAAAATTTTACTATGATTAGACTTTTAACTTTTATACTTTTGACTTTTACATTGACCTATGCAGAATCAAACTATGAAAAAGGCAAAAATCTTTACAAAGAAAAAGGTTGTGGAAACTGTCATGGCGTTAGATTAGAAGGCATGCACCGTTATCCATACTTAGCCAACCGTGCGAAGGGTTTTTTGACTTATAAACTAAAGCGATTTCGCTCACGTCAGGCTGATAACCAACAACAAGAGATGATGATCCCTTTTGCAATGGGGTTAAGTGATCAAGATATAGAAGCATTAACAACATATATGAATGAATATGTAGATGAGAGTGCTAATGAGAGCTATGACTATAGTTTTAGCAGAGAGGGGGATGGAGGATCGTGAAAATACTTGTAAGTGCACTTGAACACTCGGCAAATGTGCATCTAAGTTCACTTAAAAAAGAATTGGATAGTGATACAGAATTTGTTGGTATATTTAGTAAAGATCTAGGGGAGCCGATCGTAGATCTATCAGCCCTTGCGATCATGGGGATTGTGGATGCGATTAAAAAACTACGCTTCTTTTTTAAACTAAAAGATCAGATGGTGGAGCTGGCAAGTGAAGTTGATAAAGTTCTTTTGATCGACTCATCTGGGTTTAATCTGCCACTTGCAAAAGCTTTAAAAAAAAGATATCCAGAAAAAGAGATCATATACTACATACTTCCACAAGCTTGGGCTTGGAAGAAAAAACGTATACCTGTTTTGGCTCGAACCATAGACACGTTAGCATCCATACTCCCTTTTGAGCCATCTTACTATCCTAAAGAGGCAAATATAAGCTATGTAGGGCATCCACTTTTAGATCAGATCACAAAGTTTAAAACCACTCTAAATGAAGATGTAAAAAAGATAGTCTTTATGCCCGGTAGTCGCAAAGGTGAGATCACAAGACTTATGCCAATCTACAAAGAGGTTAGAGAAAAACTTGGTGTAAAAGGGATCTTGATCATTCCACCAAACTTCTCAAAAGAGAAGATCGATGAGCTTTACGGCGACATAAGTGGGTTTGAAGTTGTGCATGAGACTTACAAGACACTATATGAAGCTGACTTTGCTTTTATATGTTCTGGAACTGCTACGCTTGAAGCCTCGATCATAGGTACACCTCTGATCCTTAGCTATATAGCAAATAAGTTTGACTGGTTTATAGTTAGTCGTCTTGCCACTACAAAATATGCAGGTCTTGCAAACATAATGTATGACAAAGACAAAAACGAGACTATGCATCCTGAGTTTTTACAAGACGATGTAACAGTTGAGAACATACTAGATGCATATAAAAACTACAACAGAGAGTCTTTTTTAGAAAAATCTCAGAATTTGAGAGAGTATCTAAAACATGGCAGTTCTAAAAATGTAGCTGAGATTATCCAGAGATAGTGATCTCTGTGATCTCCGAGGTTGCACCAAGTCTCATAGGTGGTCCCCAAAAACCTGTACCTTTATTTACATAGACCTGTGTTTTATCATTGTGTTGGTGAAGTCCACTTATATATGGCTGTTGAAGTTTTACAAGTGCTTTAAAAGGATATAATTGTCCACCATGTGTATGTCCACTTAAAACTAAATCAACTCCACCGTGAATATATTCAACATATCTTGGTTGATGTGCTAAAAGTACAGTTGGAGAGTCTTTATCTATATTTTCAAGTGCTTTGTATAGATCAGGCTTATGATGATCTACCCGATATCCAAAAACATCATATACACCACTTAGATTAAATCCATGACCATGTTTGCCTATATATACATTCTCATTTTCCAATACTCTAATGCCTAAGTTTTTGACTGCTTCTATGATCTCATCTACGTTATGAAAATACTCGTGATTTCCAACAATAAAGTAAATACCATATCTGTTTTTTAAATTTTTAAGCTCATTTAGAGCTTCCTTGGCACGTGGAATTTCAACATCCACAAGGTCTCCAGTGATCACGACAATATCTGGGTCTAGCTTGTTAACACGTTCTACTATGTTTTTTATAAATCCCTTGTCCACTATACCACCTATGTGGATATCGCTAAGTTGTGCTATTTTATACTTTTTTTTGAGGTTACTGATCTTTATGTTCACACTTTGTGTCTCTATAAACTTTGCTTCATAGATCGCACGTGAACTAACTGCAAAAGCGATACCTAAAGATGAGATGTCAAGAGATTTTTTGAAAAACTCTCTTCTGTTTTTCTTCATAGGTATTCTATCAAGTCCCACTCTTGTTATATCATAAATAACAGCACTCAAAAAGAGTAAAAATAAAATCCCAATAGGAAGAGAAACTAAAAAATATAACCAGTTTGGGAAGTCTATATAGTATCTTCCTAAAACATACAAAAAGATACCAATTATATTTATATATAAAAAGATATTTAGATATCTTTTTATTTTATCACTTAGGTGCAGTTTTTTAAAGAACCTTCGGTTGATGTAAATATTTATTAAAATAAATACACCGATAAAGGCTACGAAAAAAAGCGGCATAAGTTTTACCATTTAAATAGAGTTTAAATGCTTTATAAACTTTTGTGGTTCTATAAAACCTACTATAGTTTTTGAACTTAGAACCTCTCCGTTTTCAGAGAAAAAGATGATAGCTGGTGGTCCAATAACCCCATACTTAGAACTTAAGTTTTTCTCATCTTCTCCATTATCTGTAATATCTGCTTGAATTAAAACAAATTCTTCCATTTTAGCTTTTACTGATTCATCTGAGAACGTTACACTATCAAGCTGTTTACAAACACCACACCACTCTGCACTAAAGTCAAGTAAAATCTTTTTTCCCTCATATTTTTCAAGTAACATATCAAGCTCAGCTATACTCGTTACTTTTTCAAACTCAGGATGTGAGCTTTTTGACACACCACTAACAGATGTAACTGAACCACCTAAACTACTTAGTGGTTTACTCATAGAACTTGAACCACTAAGAACCCCTATGAAAACAGCTACTGAATATATGAAGATGATCATAGCTATAGCTTTTTTAACATGGTGTCTAGCTTTTTCATGATCAAACAGCCCAAGATAGTATGCAAAACCAATACCAGTAAATGAATAAGCAAGCATAATGATATAACTATCTAAAATGCGTTCTAACATCCAGATAGCAATAAGTAGCATAGTTACACCAAAAAATGCGTTTACAAGTGTCATCCACTCTCCAGGTTTAGGCATAAATTTACCTGCACTTGTACCTACAAATATAAGAGGAATTCCCATACCAAGACTCATAAAAAATAGTGCCGCACCACCTAGCATAGCATCACCTGTCTGACCTATGTATACGAGTGCACCTGCTAATGGTGCTGCTACACACGGTCCTACTATTAAAGCAGATAAAAATCCCATAGTTGCTACACCCATAAAGCCACCCTGTTTTTTACCTGTACTGCTTACTTTGTTTACGATTCTATCTGGAATTTTTAGCTCGTAAAAACCAAACATTGAAAAAGCAAGTGCTACAAAAATACCTGCAAAAGCAAATATCACATAAGGATTTTGCAAAGCTGCTTGTAAATTTGCACCAAAAAGACCTGCTAAAACACCGGCTATTGTATATGCTAAACTCATAGCAAGCACATAAACTAAAGATAGTGTAAACGCTTTACAGTGTTCCTGATCCTTACATTGGGAGACTATTACACCTGAGATAATTGGGATCATAGGAAATACACATGGTGTTAATGATAAAAGAAGTCCAAAACCAAAAAATGTTAAAAGAACAATCCAAGTACTTCTATTTTTAATAACATCTGCAATCATATCTGTTTCAGACTTATCAACTAAATTACTTTGAACTTCATTTGACTTAACATCTAGTGGTTTTAATTCACTAGACGAAGTTTTTGAACCAAGTTTTGACGTATCTACTTTTAAATTAAACTTATCAGTATTCGGTTCATAACAAAGACCTTGTTCTGAACACCCCTGATAAGATATTTTAAACTCGATCTCTTTAACACCATCCGCCCCACTTTGTTTTTCCAAGTCAACTATAAATGTCGGTGTTGATATGTAAGCCATATCTCCATGATGATCAACTGCATTGGGAAAATTTATATTTGCAATTTTTAATTCGCTGTTCTCTGAGAGTTCAAGCTTTATAGCTTCTTTATAAAGATATATATCTTTAGCTATCTCTATCTTTGCAACTATTTGAGAGTTTTCATTGACTATGGCACTTGTTTTGAAAGCTTCCTCTAGCATAAGAAACTTTGGAGCAGCCATAAGAGTTAAAACACTTAAAAATAAAAGTATTAATTTTTTCATATATTGTCCTCATATAATGATTAAGTCTAATTATAATGATTTTTTATAAACTAATTGTTTAACTTTTAAACTTTATTAAGACCATTCCTGCAAACTTATCTTTTTTGTAGTATTCAACTCTATAAATATCACCACTTTTATCGACAGAAAATCTTTTTGGAATCTGGCTTTTTCGAATCTCTACATTTGTCTCTTGTTTACTTGCTGTAGTGTATCCGATCACATTTACTCTATAGCTGTTGTCATTTTTTACTAAAAAGTTATCTTCAACCTCAACTATGTCTCCAAACATTACATTTTTACTTTGTCCATCTACTAAAAACTCAAACTCCGGTCTTTGTTCATCATGCTCCATATAGTCAGCTTTAAGTCTTGAAAGTCTTCTGTTTCCATACTGGATAGTGTATTCATTACCATCTTTTAAAATTGTAAGCAGAGGATTACTCGCACGAAAATCAACCTCTTGATCTTTTTTTATAGGAAAGTACTTTAAATAATTTCGTATCTTACTCAGTGGAAGTTTTATTTTGTCATCATACATTGAAATATATATATCGTTATTAATAGCAGCATATACACCACTTGAGGTCATTTTAAACTTTCTTTTAAATTCTATGCCCATAACCTGCATATATTTTTCTAGTGCTAAAAGATGGTAGTAAACTCTTTCATGAGTTCTTAAACTCTTACTTGCTTCATTACCAAAAGCAGCTTTATTATTGTTAATTGCAAAATATGTAAGGGTTTTTTCCATCTCTTTATCACCCTCATTTGTTCTTGTGTTATGAAGATGATAACGATGTTCCTCTTTCATAAGATATTTATTAACATATTCAACAACATCTGAAGCTATTTTTTCAAGATCTCCATACTCTGTTTTTATATTTGACTGATCAATTATAGAACACTGTCCCCATCTATATGGTGAGTGCATATCGTCTATATGTTTTGGTCTATAAAAACCACTTCCATCATGTAGATTAACAACCATCTTTACTTTATCATCTTTTATATAACTCTTAATCCTCTGAACTATATTGTATTCAGGGTCTTTGTATGAAAGGTCAGCAAACTTTCTGTTCATATCGCCATATGTTCCACGACTTCTTTTTAAAATGCTGTAAAAGTTAAGATTTGGTACGATCCAAAGAGACCCTTTTGTGATCTCGTAATGTGTAGCTAATAAAGAAGCAGATAAAAAACCACCCGGCTCATCACCTTGAATACCACCAACAACTAAAAGTGTGTTATTATCATCAACACCTTTTTTTATCAGATTAAAATCGTAACTTTTTGTAGTCGATGAAAAAAGAAGTGTTGAAAGTAAAAAAAGTAGGCTAAATAACTTCAACATGCCAAGGTTCAAACCTTACTCCATCGAAGTTGTTGTGATCGTATCTCATACCTATATAGTTGAGTTTTGTCATTTTTGAAAATTCCTCAGTTGTAGCAAAATCTGCTGTAAAATTTTTGTATCCCCAACCTTTTCTACCAACATCAAAATCACTGATACTGTGGTAAGAATATCCGGGTGGTGCTATGCTAACACTAGCTTTTGTTATGTTTCCATTTAGATGATAGATCTTGTTAACATAGAGACTTAACTGCTTTATTATATTTCTTACACCAGATGTTAAAACAAGTGTTGGACCTACATCATTTAAAAGACTTTTATAATCGCGTTCTGGTTGACCTCTAAACAGATAGTGTCCAGTGTATGGAACTTTTACAAGTTCTTTTGATGATATAGAATTTTGAAGATTTGTAGATGTTCTTTTACCATAAAAACCATATTTTTTAGGATCTTCGTAAAAAAACCTATCTATAAGGTTCAGTTCGCCTTTTGTAAACTGACCTATTTTCGAGTAATTTCTTGCATAATAAAGCGTATGATCATAAGAGATCGTATTAAAATTACCAAACCCAATATATGATCTGAGTCTTTTCAGTCTTTTGTTTAAAAGAACAAGATCATGCCACTCATCTTTAGATAAATATATATCAGTTTCATTTGCATATAACTCTTTAGCAAAAATCGGTGTTAAAACCGTACTTAACAGGAATTCTCTTCTTTTCATAGAACGAATTATATCAAAAAAATTATAATTTTTTTTATTTAGTAGAACTTTTTATCTTCTTTTTTTAGCCACTCATCAAACAGCTGAGCATTTTTTTTGTGATCTATTTGTTCTAGCTTTAAATCACTCTCTTTACCGCCAATCATCTCGTAAAAATTCTGATCATCAAAACCACCATGTGCTGCATCTTCTTTTGTTGCACCATAATAAAGTGCATCGATTCTAGCCCAATAGATTGCTCCAAGACACATGGGACATGGATAACAAGTGGTGTATAGTTCGCACCCTGAGAGATCAAAAGTACCAAGTTCTTTAGAGGCTTTTCTTATTGCATTTACCTCAGCATGAGCAGTTGGATCGTTTTTTTTCAAAACTTCATTATGTGCTTGTGCTATTATTTTTCCATCTTTAACGACTACAGCACCAAAAGGTCCTCCATCATTTGAAAGCATTCCTTTTGTTGCTTCTGAATGAGCTATTTTCATCCATCTGTTCATAAAATTCCTTGATTTTTAAATGTTAGTTTATCATCTTTATAGCTTATCGGAGAACTTTAGTTTTTTATTTAAGCTAATGATCATTAAAATTCCCCTAACCTACAAAAAAATAAAATAAAGAATAAATTATGCCAAATAGACTACAAAATGAAGATTCACCATATCTACAACAACACAAAAACAATCCAGTAGAGTGGTTTCCCTGGTGTGAAGAAGCACTCCAAAAAGCCAAAGATGAAAACAAAGCCATCTTTATAAGCATAGGATATTCATCATGTCATTGGTGTCATGTTATGGAAGAAAATGTTTTTGAAAACAAAGAGTGTGCAGATATTTTAAACAAGCACTTTGTATCTATAAAGATAGATCGTGAAGAGAGACCAGATCTTGATAAACACTACCAAGAGGTCTACCAACTTCTAAATAGACGTGGAGGCGGATGGCCGACATCTATCTTTTGTACACCTCAAAACAAACCTTTTTTTGCAGGGACATATATTCCTCCACACTCACAAGGGGGTTCTATACAAGGTATGGGTTTTATTGAGCTTACTAAGCTGATATCTCAAAAGATAAATGAGAATGACCCTAAACTGTTTCAAAATGCTGATGAAGTTGAGAGTTTCATAAACAGCTATGAACATCCAAAACAAGCTACTGTTTTAAAAGAGGATTTTTACAAAAACTTTTTAACTCAAGTAAAAGATAACTACAAAACTAAATTTGGCGGTTTTTCCGATGCACCAAAGTTTCCACAAGCAAATACACTAAACACACTACTATGCATAGATAAACTTTATGATAATAAACAAGCGCGTGAAATGGTTACAAACACACTTGATAGCATGTCAAAAGGCGGTATGTATGATCTTATAGATGGTGGCTTTTGTAGATATAGTGTAGATGATAAATGGCTTGTGCCGCACTTTGAAAAAATGCTTTATGACAATGCACTGTTATGTGAAGTTTACACAAAAGCATATCTTACATATGATGATGAAAAATATCTGAAAATAGCTAAAGAAAGTGCAGATTTTTGGCTTGAGCAGATGAGTGAAAACGGACTATTTTATTCTGCTAGTGACGCAGACAGTGAAGGTGTAGAGGGGACTTACTACATCTACAGCTATAAAGAGGTAGAAGATTCTCTAAAAAAGAACAATATTGAAAATATAGATGCAGTCCTTAAATCATTAAATATAACTCCTAATGGTAACTTTGAATCAAAAAATATTATTAGAATTGATAAAGAACTACCCGAGAACTTTGAAAAGATTAAAAACATACTAAAAAATTTGAGAAAAACAAGAGAATACCCTTTTTGTGACAAAAAGATTCAAACTTCATGGTCTTCTATGATGATAAAATCTCTGTTTATTTTGGGGTCTATAGATGACAAATACAACAAAACTGCAGTTGAATCACTAAACAAACTTTTAGAAACAATGTATATTGAAGATGAACTTTACCATACAAGTCTTATAGGTAAAAAACCAAAAGTGAAAGCCTTCTTGGAAGACTATGCATTTTTAGCAGATGCTCTGATCACAGCTTATAAGTACACTGGTAAAGATATATACCTTATTCAGACACAAAGGTTTATAAACACAGCATTAGAGAAGTTTTACAAAACAGGAGTATGGAACTTTTCAGATATGGACTTTGAAGTAAAAGCCGAAATCTATGACAACACATATACTTCAAGTGTAGCTGTAATAGTTGATGCTATGTTTAGCTTAAGTCTTCTTATAGATGATGAAAAGTACTCTCATTTTGCTTATAAAACTCTAGAATATAACTCTTTTGAAATAGCTAGGCGCCCTGTTATATACCCTAAAATGTTAGAACAGGTTTTAAGATACACAAAAGGTGATAGGATAATAAAGTCCAACCAAGACAATCTAAGCTCAAACATCTTTGAACTAAGCTCTATAAAATATCCATTTACACTTTTAAGATCAGATAATGTAGATGAGTATATGATATGTACACAAAACAGCTGTTTTGCAACTACAAATAATATAAAAGATCTAAATAAATTGATAATTAACTCAATTTAGGTAAAATTACTTTTAAATTTTAAAAAGGACTTTTAATCATGAAAAAAATTTCTGCTGCTATAATCTTTGCTTTAACATTAATGTCTGTTTTTACAGGTTGTGAGAGAAATGACTACCAACATCCAATGCATAGAAAATAAGCTATAAACCTTAATGGTCAAAAAGCTTACAAAATATTTATATATGATAAACCTTGGTTTAAAATATATAAATATATTCAAAAAAACATACTATCATCCTTTTATAACGCATAAACAAGCGCATAAACAGCTCTCTTTAGATAGACAAAACTATGCAACCAGTGTTTTAAAACACTTAAATATTGATGTTAAGATCCATGGGAAGGTACCTAAAGATAACCATAAGCTATATGCTATTAACCATAGATCATTATTAGATATTATTGTAATGGAATATGTTTTTTCAAAACATGATAAATCAGGATTATGGATAGCAAAAGAGGAGCTATTTGAAGCTTTTTACGGTAAATTTTTCAGATATAGTGCTAATATAAGTGTAGATATTAGTAATAAAAAAGGTCTTATATCTTTTTTTAAAAAGATAAAACATGCACTACTAAAAGACAATGATATAAATATATATATTTTTCCAGAAGGTGAGAGAAACAAAACGTCTAATCTCTTAAAATTTCAATCAGGTGCTTCAAAAATAGCAAGAGCAAACAGACTTGACATTGTACCTGTGTATATAAATGATGAACTTGAACGTGTGTTTAAAGCTGCACCATTTAAAGAGAAGAAAATAATTGATGTACATTTTGGTGAGATCATAAAACATAACGAATTAGAAGATAGTTATAAAAAATTTGTAAATAAGGTTATAAATGTCTAAAATGAATTTAGGTATAAACATTGATCATGTAGCAGTGCTTCGTGAAGCAAGGCGTGTAAATGATCCGGATATTTTAGAGGCACTTTTTGTTGCATGTCAAAGTGGTGCAGATCAGATAACAATACACCTAAGAGAAGACAGACGACACATACAAGATGTTGATGTAAAAAATATTATGAAACATTCAAAACTTCCAGTAAACCTAGAGTGTGCTATAGATAAAGATATCTTAAATATTGTATGCAATATGAAACCTCACCGTGCAACCCTTGTTCCTGAAAAACGTGAAGAAGTTACGACTGAGGGTGGACTTGATGTTTTTAGTTATGAACGTGAAGTTAGTTACGCAATAGAACAGCTGCATGACTCTTTAATTCCTGTTTCATTATTTGTAGATCCTACTAAAGAAGCTATGTTAAAATCAAAAGAGCTAGGTGCTGAGATGGTAGAATTACACACAGGTGCTTTTGCAAATATATTTGCAATGCTTTATGGAAACCTTTCACACTCAAACCATACCATAAAAGAGCTAGAACTACCTCGCTTTAGGCTAGAGAGTATGCTTGAAAATGAGTTAGAAAAGATTAAAGAGTCCTCAAAATATGCAAAAGAGTTAGGATTAGAAGTCGCAGCAGGACATGGTCTTAACTACGCAAACGTTCATTATATGATGGATATAGAAGAGATCACTGAGCTAAACATAGGTCAAAGCATAATAGCAAGAAGTGTATTCATAGGTTTATCTCAAGCGATCAAAGAGATGAGACTTCTAACAACACGAATATGAAAAAAATAGCAATAAGTATAGGTGATCTAAACGGTGTTGGTTTAGAGATAGCCCTAAAAGCTCATGAAGAAGTATCAAAATTTTGTACCCCTGTTTACTGCATAAATGAGTTCTTACTAAACTACGGTGCAAAACTTTTAAATATAGAAGTTCCAACTGATCTTAAAATATCTCATGTAGATGGCAACTTTGAAATTAAACCATCTACTGTCGACGCTCAAAGTGGAAAATACTCATACGATAGCTTTATGAAAGCTATACAACTTTGTGAAACAAAAGAAGCTGATGCTGTAGTTACGATGCCCATACATAAAGAAGCTTGGTCAAAAGCTGAACTTAACTACAAAGGTCATACCGATCTTCTTCGAGCATATTTTGGAGAAGATGCAATTATGATGCTTGGTTGTGAAGAGATGTTTGTAGCACTTTATACTGAACATATCCCTCTAAAACACGTAACCTCAAAAATAAAACTAAACCTACTTGAGACTTTTTTTACAGATCTAGATAAGTCTTTACCTAAAACTAAAATAGCAGTTCTGGGACTAAACCCACACGCAGGTGATAATGGTGTATTGGGAGATGAAGAACGCATTATAGAACAAGCTATAAAATCAGTTAATGCTAAAATAGGTTATGAACGGTATGAAGGATGTTTAGTACCAGATGTAGCTTTTACGCCAGATGCTAGAAAAAATTATAAGTATTATGTGGCAATGTATCACGATCAAGGCTTAACACCACTTAAAGCACTATACTTTGATGAGAGTATAAATGTATCGTTAAACCTTCCCATAATTAGAACTTCTGTTGATCACGGAACTGCATTTGACATAGCCTACAAGGGTAAGGCTAACATGCAAAGTTATATAAATGCTATAAAGTACGCTATAAAATAAACATTTTTTATAACTATTTTATTTTTATTTGTTAAAATAACTTTATTATTTATAGCCTACTCATTTGCTTTTTCAGTTACATTTTTACCATACCAAAGTCTATATACAAAACTAACACAAACAAATATAAAACTTCAAGCACTAAAAGATATTAACAATTTAAAGTCAGCTATACAAAACTACTCTGCTAATATAAATGAATTAAAAACTTATTCAAATTCATTGTTAGAAAAAGAAAAATTTGAAAAAAAAGATCAAATAGAGTATTTAAAGAAACTAAGGAAAATGGACTCACAATATCAACATATACTCTACATGCTTAGAAATAGTGTAGATAAAAGTATAACTAGTAATGATCTTTCACAATTTAAAAAAATCATGGATACAAACTTAAAAGAGATCCTGAATAAAGAACCTTTAAAATCAAGCTCAATTGAATTTTACAAAAAACATAGGTCAAAATACCATAATAAAATTTTAGAAGATGAAATAAAGTTGCAAAAAGAGATCCAAATAACTAAAGAAAAAGAAGCAGAGTATTTAGCAGAACTTGAGGCTAAAAAAAATAGACAAACTGTTCAAACAGCTTATCAAAACAATACTACACAAAACAATATAAATACGACAAGTTCAGAACCAGTACCTGCTAGACTTCTAAGAAGTTCAAAACTAGATTCTAACAAAGAAGGTATTCGTGAAAAAAAATTTACTAGATGGCTTTCTAAAAGGGAACACCAAGATAGATATGACACTGGTTACTACAAAAAATACAACGTCTACCCGGCTTATGTTGAAATTAATCAATACGGTAATAGAAGAGTAATAGAAATACCTTATGAGCCAAAGTTTTATTGGGCTACAAATAGTGGAATATCTTTTAAAAACTTCAAAAAAAACAATGCACTTCGTGAGCTAAATGGTAAAAAACTTATAAGCCTTTACATATATGAGTTCGATGGAGTCAAACTCTATACAGGGACATGGATCTCTAAAAACATGTGGGCAAGAGAGGTTGCTAAACTTAAAAAGTTCGGGATTAATCCACCAAGTATTTAAAAAATATAGCTTAAATAAACATTATTATTTTAATCAATTTAAAAAACATCACTTAACATATAACAAAAAGTGATAAAATTACGTTATGAATAATTTTGATCTAATGCTAAGAGATCATAATCTCAAAGCTACAAAACAAAGAATTGGTATTTTATCTATAATGCAAGAGAGAGGGCATATAAATATAGAAGACCTTTATAAAAAAGTAAAAGGGATGTTTCCAAACATTTCACTTGCTACACTTTATAAAAATATGCACTTAATGCTTGAAAATAGACTACTTACAGAAGTAAGTGTAAAAAACTCAAAAACACTATATGAGATCACAAAAGATGCACACGCTCATATGCACTGTGAAAAATGTGGCGAAGTTTATGATGTTGACTTTGACTTTTCAAAAGTCCAACTTCAAAACAGTGATTTTAATATAAAAGATACACAGGTTATTTTTAGCGGTATTTGTAAAAACTGTAATTAGTTTTTACAAATTTAACCCACTTTACCTACCTCTATAAAACACACTTAGTAATGCCGGAAGTAAAATTAGATCCAAAATAAGTGCTAAATTTAGTGCTATTACTGTCACTATGGCAAAATTTACATTTGGTATAAAGCTACTAAAGCCAAAGATGGAAAAGGTAACCGATAAAATAAATGTAGTCAAAATCATTGCATTTCCACTATGACTAATAATATAATCTATAGTATTTTCAAAAGATTTAGTTTTTATACCATCAAAATATTTACTAAAAAAATGTATCGTATCATCTACAGCTATTCCTAGAATCACAGTAGCACTTATAGCTACTCCTATATCTATATTAATCCTCAAGTGTCCCATAACACCAGCTACTAAAAGTATAGGTGCAATATTTGGCAATATAAATATAAACAACATTCTAATGTTTCTAAATATAAAAAGCATTGCAATTGCTACTATAAAAAGTGTTGCAGAGATCGAGTTTACCAAAGTGTCACTTACACTACTTTGCATATAAGCAAAAATAGCAGTTTGACCTTGAA
>Ga0193956_1000685_pt1 | contig 14662 bp, 14 predicted proteins | sample BB_7_MG_FD_140358 | JGI IMG/M metagenome (GOLD analysis project Ga0193956, IMG submission 140358) | Microbial mat bacterial communities from the Broadkill River, Lewes, Delaware, United States - BB_7_MG | ecosystem: Environmental > Aquatic > Freshwater > River > Microbial mats | place: USA...
CCTGTTTTCAGAGTGAGTTTATCAGCTTTTACCACTTTCCCGCCGTATGCTTTTTTAGCTATTTCGGCAGCCTCATTCATTACTATAATATCGGGGGCTTCTGAAGCCAATGCAGTGAAGCTAAGCGCTGTCATTAACATCATCCATCCCATCGCATACTTCAGCAAAGAAATGGTTTGGGTATTAGGCATTATTTTTACCCTCTTGAGTTTAGCTTCTGAAGATAGTCAGCGCAGTATTATTGAAAAACACTGTGCATTGTACCAAAACGTAGCCAAAACAAGACAATAAATCAGATCTTAAAATTGTAAAAAATAGTTTCTTTTGACGCGACTAGAGAAGATTGTATATCACTATCATTAATGAATAGTTAATAACACTACAAAAAAAACTGACCATACGTCCGATAAAAAGGCACCTGGTCAGCTTATTTGTCCCATTGTCGCTTTTATTTTTTACAAACTTTACATGACACTTTTTGTACATTAATATTATAATATCACATATTAAATATATAATTACTTAATATACTGTTATTATTTTATAATAAAAAAGCCCCAAAAGATAAACTTTTGGGGCTTTTTATATTAGTGATATCTAAATTAAAATTTAGTAATTAACAAGAATATGTTGATTTAAATTCAAAAGCAGTTGGTCTAGCTTCATCAGGCCAAACTTGTGTTTCAAACTTATAATGTTGATATGTATCAACAAAGTCAGCTGAAAATACTGGTTTTAAGTATTCATTATCTCTAATAAGAGCTTCTAAACAACCTCTTAAAGTATGAGGCATTTGAGGAATATTTTTTTCTCTAATTTCATCAAGAGATAATTCAAATAAATCTTCATCCATTGGACCTACTGGTTCCATTTTATTTTTAATTCCATCAATACCAGCCATCATCATAGCAGCAAATGCTAAATATGGGTTTGCTGTTGAATCTGGGAATCTCATTTCAAGTCTAGTTGCAGGTGCTCCAGCTCCATAAGGAACTCTACAAGCAGCTGATCTGTTTTGAGAAGAATATGTTAAAATATTTGGAGCTTCGTAACCTGGAATTAATCTTTTGAAAGAGTTAGTTGAAGGATTTGTAAATGCAGCTAAACTTCTAGCATGTTTAAATATACCACCTGCGTAGTATCTAGCATTGTCAGATAAGTTTCCGTAGTTACCTTCTGTATAGAATGTATTTTCACCATTTTTCCAGATTGATTGGTGTACGTGCATACCGTTACCATTGTCACCAAAAATTGGTTTTGGCATAAATGTAGCAGATTTACCATTTAAGTGAGCAACCATTTTAACTACATATTTAAGTTTTTGAACATTATCAGCAGCTTCAACTAATGTGTCATAAACAATACCAATCTCATGTTGACCTTGAGCAACTTCGTGATGACCTAAAATAACTTCTAAACCAACTTGTTCTAAAACCAACATGATTTCAGCTCTTAAATCAACACCTTTATCTACAGGAGCAACTGGGAAGTATCCACCTTTTTGACCAGAAATATGTCCCATATTTCCACCTTCCATTACAGTTTCAGTGTTCCATTCACCATCTTCTGTATCTACACAGTAGTATGATTCATTTGAGCTATCTTTTACTCTTACGTCTTCAAAAATGAAAAATTCATTTTCTGGACCAAAGTATGCTACATCACCAACATTAGCTTCTGCTAAATATTCTAATGATTTTGCTGCTATACTTCTTGGACATTTAGCGTACATTTCACCTTTGTAAATATCAAATACACTACAAATAACGATTACAGTACTATCAGCTGTAAATGGATCCAAAAATGCTGTTTCTACTGATGGCTTTAAAATCATATCTGATTTGTTGATTGGTTGCCATGCATCAATACTTGAACCATCAAAAGGCATACCGTTGTCAAGTTGACCTTGAGTAACTGCACTCATTCTGTAACTAATATGATGCCAAGCACCTTTGATATCAGTAAATCTAAAATCAACAAACTCAACTTCATTTTCTTTACAGTAAGAAAAAAACTCTTCTGTGTTATTTACAAATTTTCCCATTTATTAAATCCTTTTTATTTTTAACTCACATATTTTAACTAATTAAAATTAAATGTCAAGTAAATAATTGTATAGAAAATAGACAATTAAAGATTTTGTTTCTTTTTTACTATTAATCTTGTATAATACAAAATAAACAAAAAATCAATTTAGGAATTAATTTATGACAAAAGAAAAAGCAATAAAAAACTTGGATGAAATCATTACAAAAATAGAGTTTTCTAGACTTCAAGTAAACGATCATCATATAGTTCAATTAATAGCAATTAGCAAATACTCAACATCTAAAGATATCGAAACTTTATACCATGCGGGTCAACGAGCATTTGGAGAAAATAAAGTTCAAGACTTAAAACAAAAGCAAGAAGAGTTAGCGCATTTACCGTTGTCATGGCACTTTGTTGGAACTCTACAAAAAAATAAGATAAATAATTTAATTGATTTAAATCCTACTCTGATGCATTCACTTGATTCTTTAGATTTAGCACAAGAACTTGATAAAAAATTAAAAGCAAAAAACAAAACTATGAATTGTTTGTTGCAAATTAATAGTGCTTATGAAGATACAAAATCAGGTGTTGATCCTAAAAATGCACTTAGTATTTATAATGAAATTAAAGAAAACTGTTCAAATATTGTATTAAAAGGTGTTATGAGTATTGGTGCCCATAGTGATGAGAGAAAAGATATTCAAGATAGTTTTCAAACAACAAAAACAATTTTTGAAGAAACACAATCAACAGTTTGCTCAATGGGTATGAGTAGTGACTTTGAATATGCTATAGCAAATGGATCAAATATGATTCGAGTTGGTAGTGCATTATTTAAATAAGAGATGATTATATCCTTTTCTTAATATTAACTTTATTAGTTTTGTAATATAATACGGTATATAAATATTATACAAGGGGTGCAAAATGCAAATTACAAGTAATGGTTATGATAATGCAAATATAAATGCTTTACAAAATGCGAATATAAATCCTAACGAAACTAAGGGTGACAAATCTGCTAATAGTGAACAAAAGCAATTTTCAGTAGAAGAGGAGATTAATAGATCTGCTATTAAAGTTTCTATTTCAATGGGAGCTCAGATTATTCTCCAAATGATGGAAAGTAAACAAACAGTAAAAGACAATTCATCAGCACAAAAAGATATATTGGATTTCTTATCTGGTAAAAAAGTATCAGAAGATTTTAATCTTGCAAATACAGGATACCAAGGTAAACCTATTACTGAACTATCAAAAGAAGAAGCAACACAACTTGTTGGAGATGATGGATTTTTTGGTGTAGAAAAAACAGCACAAAGAGTATCTGGATTTGTCCTTTCTTTCTCTGGAGATAGTTTAGAAAAATTAGAAGCTGGTAGAAAAGGTATTGTTCAAGGATTTGAAGATGCTCAAAAAATGTGGGGTGGAGAACTACCTGAGATTTCACATAAAACACAAGCAAAAACACTTGAACTCATCGATAAAAGAATCGCTGAATTAAAAGGTGAACCAACTCCAAAAGAAGATAATTCAAACACAAAAAGAACTACACAAGTTGATATAACAGCTTAATATCAAAAGATTAATTTATGCATATAAATTAATCTTTTCTTAAATTTCGAACACTTATACTTATATTTTTCTTAATTTTTTCAAATATTTTACATAAAATCTTCTTTATAATTAAGTTTTGATATAATTCCAAAACAACAGTTAAATAGAATAATATAAAGGATTTTTAATGAAACTAACAGATGAAGAGATACTAGATTACCATTTAGGTGGTAAAATTGGAACACATGTAAAAAAAGATTGTGATACACAAAAAGATTTATCAATAGCATATTCACCAGGTGTTGCAGTTCCTTGTTTAGAAATTGAAAAAGATCCAGCTTTAGCATATAAATATACAGCAAAAGGTAATACAGTAGCTGTTATATCTGATGGTACTGCTGTTTTAGGTCTAGGGGATATTGGTCCATTGGGTTCAAAACCAGTTATGGAAGGAAAAGTTGTATTATTTAAAAAATTTGCAAATGTTGATGGTATTGATTTAGAACTAGATGTTCACAGTGCAAAAGAGATTATAGACGTTTGTGCTGCAATTGCTCCTAGTGTTGGTGGAATTAATCTTGAAGATATCAAAGCACCAAAGTGTTTTGAAATTGAAAGAGAATTACAAAAAAGAGTTAATATTCCAGTTATGCATGATGATCAGCATGGTACAGCTATTATTACAACAGCGGCACTTATGAATGCAGCAGAACTTGCAAATAAAGATATAGAAACTATGAAAATAGTTATTAGTGGTGCTGGTGCTTCTGCTATGACTTGTGCAAAAATGTATAAATCATTAGGTGCAAAAAATATCATCATGTGTGATAGCAAAGGTGTTATCAATACAAGAAGAGAAGATTTAAATGAATACAAACAAGAATTTGTAATCGACACACCAGACAATACTATTACTGAAGCTATGGTAGATGCAGATATGCTTTTAGGTTTAAGTTCAGCAGGAGCTGTATCTAAAGAGATGGTTGCTTCAATGACAAGTAATCCTATTATATTTGTTTTAGCAAATCCAACTCCTGAGATTTTACCAGAAGAGATCAAAGAAGTAAGAGATGATGCAATTATTGGAACAGGAAGAAGTGATTATCCAAATCAAGTAAACAATGTACTTGGATTCCCATTTATTTTTAGAGGGGCTATGGATGTTCAAGCTAAAAAAATTACAGAAAATATGAAAATGTCTGCGGCTCGTGCACTTGCAGAGTTAGCAAAACAACCAATTCCATATTATGTAAAAGCGGCTTATAATAATCAAGATTTAGAATATGGAAAAAATCATATCATTCCAACTCCATTCAATAAAGAAGTATTTATTTGGGTATCATCAGCAGTAGCTCAAGCAGCTTTAGAAGATGGTGTAACAGATATTAAAGACTTTGATATAGAAGAATATAGAAAAGAGTTAAGAGACTTTATTTATTTAGAACATAAAGACGAGCATTTATAAGAGGAAGTTTTCCTCTTATAACAAAGAGTTTATATATTTTTTATAAACTCTATTGCTAGACGAACTCCTGCTCCACTAGCACCATATGGATTATATCCCCAAGAACTTTCTACATATGCAGGTCCTGCAATATCTATATGTACCCATTTTTTCTTATTTTCATCTTTTATAAAATTATCTAAGAACATTCCAGCCGTAATTGCTCCACCATATCTAGTATTTGATACATTACAAATATCTGCTATCTCACTTTTAATAGTTTTTTTCAAATATCTATTAAATGGTAATGTTGTAGCTAACTCTCCACTTTTAAGTGCATTGTGTACAACTTTATAATTTAGTTTATGATTATTACCCATAATTCCATTTGTATAGTGACCTACACCAACAACACAAGCACCAGTAAGTGTCGCAAAATCAAATATATAATCAATATCGTTTATCTCATCTTGAGCATAACATAAACAATCAGCAAGTACAAGTCTTCCCTCAGCATCAGTATTTCTTACTTCAATAGTTTTACCATTTCTTGCAGTCAATACATCATCAGGTTTATAAGCATCTCCACCTATCATATTTTCAACAGCACCTACAATCCCATGAACTTCAATAGGTAAATCTAAAGCAGAAATAGTATTCATCACACCCAATACTGCACATCCACCACTTTTATCAGACTTCATGCTTACCATAAATTCACTAGGCTTTAAACTTAACCCTCCACTATCATAAGTCAAACCTTTTCCAACTAAAACAATTTTTTTCTTAGCTTTTTTAGGTTTGTAAGCAAGATGGATAAGTTTTGATTTATGTCTACTTGCTCGACCAACAGCTAACATTGCACCCATACCATTTTCTTCTAAATAATCTTCATCAAGAATTTTACATTCTAAATTATTTTCTTTTGCAATTCTAATAGCTTCATTTGCCATAGTATTTGGATAAAAATCCTCTGGAGTAGTATTAACAAAATCACGAACCATATTTACAGATTCACAAATTGATACTGCATTTTCAAACTCTTTTTGCACCTTTTTATCAATAACTTCAACTTCAATATAAATATTTTTATCTTGTTTTTGATCCTCATCTTTTTCACTTTTATATTTTGTAAAAGTATAATTACCAAGTTCAAAACCATCTATAATTGCACTTAAATTATCTTTTGCTTTTATAGACAATGATTTAAAATTTGTGCTATTAAATTTTTTAATTGCAGTTGCAATTGCTATTCTTATATTATCTGCATCATAAGTTTCACAACCTACATAGATTCTTTTTGATTCTAAAACTAATACTGCTTCTTCATCTTTACCTTTAAAATTTAAAGATTTTAATATCTTCTCATCTGCTTTTATTTTTTTATTTTTTACTAAAATTATCTCAATATCTGTATCTATTTTTTTAGTTGTTAGATTTAAGTTCATCTTCTTCCTTTTTTTCTTTTTTCTGTGTTGCTTTTTGAAAGTAATAAATAATACCACCACCAAATATCAAAGCAAATGGTGCCGCAAAGTACCAATGTTCTTTAGCTACTTCAAGCAGTTTTAGTATCTCATCACCAAAATACCAAACAGGTAAAATAGTAATAGATGCCCATGCCCAAGCACTAAGTAAATTTATAAATGCAAAAATTTTTGCATCATAACGAGTAAGCCCAATTGAAATTGGTATAACAGTTCTCATACCATACATATATCTTTGTGCAAAAATTATTGGCCATCCATATTTTTTAAGTAAAAGATGAGCCAAAGCAAACTTTCTTCTTTGTCCTCTAAACTTTCTATGAACATAAGCTTTGTTGTATCTACCTATATAAAAATATATTTGATCTCCTGCAAAACCACCAAGTCCCGCTACAAAAATAGCCGCAGGAAGCCACATATCATCAGTATGACTTAACAAACCTGCCATGATAAGACCCATCTCACCCTCTAAAATACTCCATGCAAATAATATAATATATCCATGTTCTTTCATAAGGTATATAAATTTGTTTGTCACTCCCTCAACTGGTGCATGATATAGATTGTATGCTAAGTATGAGAAAAATAATACAATTATTACTGTTGCTATTTTGCCTGAATGTTTTTTGATAAAATTCATTCAACTATCCTTTAATCAAAATTTAATAAGTCTTTAGCCTGAACCATATCTTTGTCACCTCGACCAGATAAGTTTATAACTACTATTTTACCTTGTAATTCTTCTTTTGCTTTTTTCAAATATGCAATAGCATGTGAACTCTCAAATGCTGGAATAATCCCCTCAGCTCGACTCAACCAAACAAACGAATCCAAAGCCTCATCATCTGTAATAGAATCAAACTTTACAGTTCCTAAATCTTTGTGATAAGCATGCTCAGGCCCAATTCCTGGATAGTCAAGTCCAGCACTTATACTATGTGCTTCTAAAACTTGACCATCTTCATCTTGAAGTAAATAAGAACACTGTCCGTGTAAAACTCCTGGGCTTCCTTTTTCTAAAGAACATCCATGTTTATCAGTTTCAAGACCTAATCCACCAGCTTCAATACCTACACAAGTAACTTCCTCATCTTCTAAAAAGTGAGAAAACATCCCTATAGCATTTGATCCACCACCAATAGCAGCTACAACTGTATCAGGAAGTCTCCCCTCTAGTTCTAAGATTTGTTGTCTAGCTTCCCAACCAATAATTGCTTGAAAATCTCTAACCATCATCGGATAAGGATGTGGACCTGCTACTGTACCAATTATATAGTAAGTATCACGAGCGTTAGTAACCCAAAATCTAATAGCATCATTCATTGCATCTTTTAGAGTTCTACTTCCTGACTCTACTGCCACAACTTTTGCACCAAGTAGTTTCATACGAAATACATTTAACTCTTGTCTCTCAACATCTTTTGCACCCATAAATATTGTACATTCTAAACCAAGAAGCGATGCAATAGTAGCAGTTGCAACTCCATGTTGACCAGCACCAGTTTCTGCAATTACTTTTGTCTTACCAAGTCTTTTTGCTAATAAACCTTGAGCTATAACATTGTTTACTTTATGTGCACCAGTATGATTTAAGTCTTCTCTTTTAAGATATACTTTAGCCCCTATCTCTTCACTTATATTTTTTGCGAAATAAAGTGGATTTGGTCGACCAACATACTCTTTTAAAAGATAATTAACCTCTTCCCAAAAATCTTTATCAAACCTATACTTTTCATAAGATTTTTCAAGTTCCAATAAAATTGGCATAAGTGTTTCAGGTACGTATCGACCACCAAAGATTCCAAAGTGACCATTGTCATCTGGATCAAATTTACTAGGTTTTGGGATATAATTATTCATATTTTCTGTCATTTATTTAAATTCCTTTTTTGTATCACAATATAAATCAGTATTCAAATTATCTTTAAAATATGTTATTACTTCAAATTTGTTTGATATTCTTTTGATTTTTGTATATTCACTGTCAATTGTACAATTACAAGACATAAAAGCTTCTAATTTCTTATCTTTAGTTATACCTTCTTCTTCAAAAGTTTCTATTGTCTTTTTTAACTGATCTTCTGCTTTTGCCCTATGCCTTTTCCAAGCTGTTCTTTTACAATGCTTTAGTTCAATAAAACAAAAAGTAACTTCATCATAAATAGCACAGTCACATCTTGTATCATCTTTAGAATCATAAACACAACTATCAATTGATATAAATGAAAGTTCTTTTTTATTTTGATTTATAACTTCAAACTCTCCATTTTTATACACCAAATATGGTGGTTCTTTCTCTTTATCATCTATAATGAAAAAGCTACTGTCATTTATCATTTTAGTACATTGTTCTATTTTATCAGTCATTTTTATATTCTCTATACAATTCCATTAATTCACTAAATTCATCATCTATTATATCACTACATTCATCTATCGCATTTTCTGTTATAAGTCCTGTACTTTTACCTTTAATACTTTCAGACACACCATTTTTAATAAAATAAGCAGAAAACTCATCAGGATTGATTTGTTGAGATTCAGGAATAATTTTAGATATTTTTTCTTTTAATATATCATTTGTATTTGATGCTTTGTATGCAAATAAAAGTATATTTAAAGTTGATAATATATAAGGACTATGTGTCATAAGATATATATCATTTTTTTGTGTAGTTTCTATAATATATTTTATTGTATCCATTTGTGCTTTTGGATATAAGTTTTGTTCAGGTTCTTCAATAATAATATGACTAGGACTTAAAGAAAAATATTTAAGTGTTAAATACATTGGTAAGGCTGATTGAATACCACTTGAACTATTTTCTAATGGTAAATAATTATCCTCATCATAATATATTCTGTCTTGACCATTTTTTGAAACATATTTCATATTAAGTAAATTCAATTCTGTAATATTTTTTCTTGCTTTATTATATTCACTTGAAAACTTCAAAAGGCTATCAGGAAGTGGTATTTTAGCGCTTATAAAATTACTAACAGATTGATTAAAAATAGATATTAAATTTCTTTCAGCAGGAATATATTGTGATTCTAATTCATCTAAGTTTGTTTCAAATTCCTGAATTGTCATATTACCTATTTTATCTTTATTTGTTAGTGGATATATAAATTCAGTTTTATATTTACTAAGTCTATGAGTTGTTATCTTTTTATTTAATATTGATAATAAGAGACTATCATTTTCTTTAAATAATATAATAGTTTCATTTGTAATGAAATCAATGTTAAATTCTTCAAACTGACTAAGTTCATCATATGCTACTTCATTTGTAACAATAGTAATCAACTTAGCCAATACACTCTTACCACTACCATTTTCACCAATAAAAAGATTGGTTTTATTTAGTTCTATATTTATATCTTTTAGAACACCAAAATTCTTAACTGTTAGAGTTAACATTTAGATATTCAACACACTATAAAAAGGTGCATGTTTTTTAATTTTTTCTTCACCGTTTAAAAATGTTAGGTTCATTAAAAAACAACTTTCTACTAAAGTACCTTTTGCATCTTTTACCAAGTTACATGCGGCATTTGCAGTTCCACCAGTTACACAAAGGTCATCTATAAGTAAAACTCTTGCGCCCTCTTCCCCTTTAAAAGCATCAAGGTGTATCTCAACTTCGTCAAAACCATATTCTAATTCATACTTTTCACAAATAGTAGCCCCAGGAAGTTTCCCTTTTTTTCGTACAGGAACAAACCCAATGTTTAATCTATCAGCAAGAGCCGCACCAAATATAAATCCTCGTGCGTCAAGTCCTACTACATAGTCTATATTCATCTCTTTATATCTATCTTCTAAGTGATCCATCAAAAGTTTATATGCTTCTTTATTGTTTAATAATGTTGTTATATCTTTAAATACAATACCAGGTTTTGGAAAGTCTTGTATATCTCTAATGCTATCTAGTAAATATTGCTTTTGCTCATCACTTAATACTTTACTCATCTATATTTTCCTTATTTAAAATTATTATCTATTATTTGACAAATAGTATGTCCAAAAAGTATATGCATCTCTTGGATTCGTGGAGTATTATCACTTGGAACTACAAGATTAATATTACACACTTCATTCATAGACCCACCATCACGTCCTGTTAGACCTATAGTTTTACATCCAAGTTCATGTCCAAGTTTTAAAGCATTTATGATATTTTTACTATTTCCACTAGTACTAATTCCAATGATTACGTCACCGCTATTTGCCAATGATTCAACCTGTCTATCAAAAACTCTATCATATCCATAATCATTTCCAATGGCTGTAAGTGCACTTGTATCTGTTGTAAGTGCAATTCCAGGAAGTCCTCGTCTTTCTGTTTTGTAACGACCCGTTAATTCTGCGGCGATATGTTGTGCATCTGCGGCACTTCCACCATTTCCACATAAAAGGATTTTGTTTCCATTTTTTAAAGCTTCTACAACTATAGTAGCTGCTGCTTCAATATCACTTTCCATATGATTTATTACATTGTTGATTGTTTCTAGATGAGAGTTAAACTCATCTTTAATTGTAGTTAGCACGGATATATCCTATTTATTATAATATAGGATATATTCTAGCCAAATATTATTTATGATTTTATAATATTTGGAATATCTTTAATTGAATTTAGTATATATTTCGCATTTGATTTTGATTTGTCAAACTTATGACCAGAGTGTACTTGTATAGTATTTTTTATATTACAGTTATAAGCAGTTTGTATATCAGAATCCTTATCCCCTACAAGCCAAGAGTTGGTATAATCAATATCCAAAACTTTTGAAGCTTGTTCTATCATACCAATTCTTGGTTTTCTACAAGTGCAATTTTCATTAGGGGTATGAGGACAACAAAATACACCACTTATATCTATACCATTTTGTTCAAACTTCTCTTTCATCCAAGTAGTTAACTTTTCATAATCATCAAAACTATAATAACCTCTTCCAATACCAGACTGGTTTGTGATGATAACTATTTTATATCCTAAAGATTGTATATGTTTAAAAGAGAGGAACTCCTCATCTATAAATTCAAAATCTTCTATTTTATAAAGATAATCTTTTTCAACATTTATCACACCATCTCTATCAAAAAATACAACTTTATCCATAAATTTCCTTGACTATATTAAATCATAAGAGATATCTCTTATACCAGTATCATATATCTTTTTACACAAATCACTACTAGTTTCTGATATATCAACACTTAATTTATTGCTAAGTATTTTTATACTTACACAAACAGCTTCATCAACTTTATACTCAACTTTTTGGTCTTCTATATTCCAAGTTTTGGCATTGATATTAACAGTATCAGAGATTTTATCTATTTTATTATTTAGCATATAATAAGATTGAACTGCAGTAGTTATTGTAGAGATATCTTGTTTGATAGTAGTTACGATTGCACTACTTCTAGAGTCCATAAGTTTAGGAACCGCAACGGCGGCTATGATACCCAAAACTGCTATTACAAATATAAGCTCAATCAAAGAGAAAGCTTTTTTTAAATTTTTTTGAACCAATCTAAATCCTTTTTGCGTAAGTATATATCACTAAAACTCAAAAGTTATAGACTTGGTTTAGATTGTGCAAAAGTAAAGATGAAGGTGTACTAGAGTACATCAAATCTTAACTTTTGTGCAAGATGAGCCGAAGCTATAACTTTTTTTTTATTCCCATTCGATTGTTGCTGGTGGTTTGCTTGAGATATCGTAAACTACTCTATTGATGCCATCAACTTCATTGATAATTCTTCTAGACATAACTTCAAGTATATCATGAGGAATATGAGCGAAAGTTGCAGTCATACCATCAACTGCATTTACAATTCGAATACAAGCAGTATTGTCATATGTTCTATTATCACCCATAACACCAACAGATTTTACATTTAATAAAACTGTAAATGCTTGCCATGTTTTATCATACCATCCAGAAGCTCGTAACTCTTCAAGCATAATAGTATCAGCTTTTCGTAATATCTCTAAATCAGGAGTATTAACCTCACCCATGATTCTAATAGCAAGTCCAGGACCAGGGAACGGATGTCGACCAATCATTCTACTTGGAAGTCCTAACTCAAGACCTAATACTCTTACTTCATCTTTAAAGATTTCTCTTAAAGGCTCAATAAGTTCAAAAGTCATCCAATCAGGAAGTCCACCAACATTATGGTGAGACTTGATTGTTTTAGATGGTCCTTTTACAGAAACAGATTCGATAACATCTGTGTAAAGTGTACCTTGCGCTAAAAATGAAATTCCATCATGTTTTTTAGCTTCTTGATCAAATACTTCGATAAATGTTTCACCGATTATTTTTCTTTTTGTTTCAGGATCAGTTACACCAGCTAGTTTACTTAAAAATTGTTCTGAAGCATCTACTGTAATAAGTCCAATTCCTCGAGTAGCAAACATATTTTGTACATCTACAACTTCATTTGCTCGTAACAATCCATTATCAACAAATACAGGTACAAGTTGAGTTCCAATTGCTTCTGATAAAAGAGTAGCAACAACAGAGCTATCAACTCCACCACTTACACCACATAGAACTTTTTTATCGCCAACTAATTCTTGAATTTTAGTAATTTGTTCTTTAGCAAAGTTACCCATATTCCAGTTTTTTTCACATTTACAAATATGCTTAGCAAAGTTTACTAACATAGTAGCACCTTCAACCGAGTGAGTTACTTCTGGATGATATTGAAATGCATAGATTTTTTTATCTTCATTTGCAATAGCTGCATATGGAGAGTTTGCACTTGTTGCAATTGTATTGAAACCCTCAGGAATAGATTCTACTTTGTCTCCGTGTGACATCCATACGATTTCATTATCTGTAATATCTTGAAAAATAGGAGACTCACTATTTTCAATAGTAAGCTCTGCTTTCCCATATTCGTGATGATCAGCTGGTACTACTGAACCACCAAGGTACTCAGCAATTGTTTGCATACCATAACAGATACCCAATATTGGCAATCCAAGGTCAAAAACTGCTTTATCAACTCTGTAAGCATCTTCAGCATAAATTGACGCTGGTCCACCACTTAAAACAATCCCTTTAGGGCTTCTTGCTTTTATATCTTCTATTGACTCATTGTAAGGTACTATCTCTGAGTAAAAACCACTATTTCTTAATCTTTTTGATATAAGTTGCGTATATTGACTTCCAAAATCTAAAACTAAAATTGGTACATGCTTCATTAAAATCCTTTATTATTATGCGTGATTATATCTAATTATTAGTAATTAATATCTTAATTGTTTTATGGCAAATTATGACACCATTTTAATTTTAAATTTTTATTAATATTAATAATTAATTCACAACTTTTTAGATATTATGGCATGATAAAAAGGACATAAATATGGAAAGTTTAAACACAATTATTTCAGAACTATCATCTTTAGTATGGGGTATTCCTATGCTTGTACTACTTGTTGGTACAGGATTATACTTAACTATTAAATTACGTGGTATGCAATTTTGGGCATTGGGACATGCTTTTAAATTGATATTTAAAAAAGAGGAAAATGCAAAAGGTGATATTACAAATTTTCAAGCTTTGATGACAGCACTTGCGGCTACTGTTGGTATTGGTAATATTGTAGGAGTTGCAACAGCAATTACATTTGGAGGCCCAGGAGCTGTATTTTGGATGTGGGTTACAGGATTAGTAGGGATGGCTACAAAATATTCAGAAGCGATTCTTGCTGTAAAATACAGAGAGCAAGGAAACAATGGATACAAAGGTGGGCCTATGTACTATCTTGCAAAAGGTGCAAACATGCCAAAACTTGGCTTTGCTTTCGCAGCTTTTACTATTTTGGCTTCATTTGGTATAGGAAATATGACACAATCAAATGCAATTGCAAATGCTTTAACTTCTCAATTTAGTACACCATCTTGGGTAACAGGAATTGTACTTTTAACAATTACTTCTTTTGTAATCATAGGTGGAATTAAATCAATTGGAAAAACAACATCGGTATTAATTCCATTTATGATTGCAGTTTACTTAACAACTGCTATTATTATTTTAGTTACAAATACAGATAAAATCATGGATGCATTTGGTTTAATCTTTTATCATGCTTTCAACCCAATTGCA
>Ga0193956_1000694_pt1 | contig 14558 bp, 15 predicted proteins | sample BB_7_MG_FD_140358 | JGI IMG/M metagenome (GOLD analysis project Ga0193956, IMG submission 140358) | Microbial mat bacterial communities from the Broadkill River, Lewes, Delaware, United States - BB_7_MG | ecosystem: Environmental > Aquatic > Freshwater > River > Microbial mats | place: USA...
AACATTATTGTTATTATTTGAAATAATGCAAATGTAAAATATGAAATTGCTATAGTTGCTCTTTTTTCATACCTGTTTAAGTTTGTCTGAAATATTTTTGTTGTTAATAGTACTCCACCTAAATTTGTAACACCATGTATTATCCCTAATATTATATAGTAAATTTTATCAAAATAAATAATTTTATTAAATATCGTATTAAATAGTTTAATATGATTCTTCAATGAAATAAAAATTAATAAACAAGCAATAAAAAAGTTGATATTAATAGTGATTTTTGATAAAAAGAACAAAAATAATACAATAAAAGGAATAGTTATATATATAATTTTTAAATAAATTTTTTTATTTATATATTTATAGTCTTTAATAATTTGTAAAATATTAATTATGGCGGATATTGGTAATAAAATTAGTAATATTTCTAAAAATGTATAGTCAAATAACAATAATAAGGGTGTCCCAAATAAAAGGACTCCTACTCCAAATAATGATTGAATAATTGATGTAATTATTATTATAAAAATTATTGTCACTTACTGCTCATGTAAAAGATTCAGTATATTATTTAAACTACTATTTTCATCGAATTTTGTAGTATTGACAGTTAAATCAGCCTTTATAGGTGTCTCAAACTTTAAATCAACTCCAATAACATTTTTGCCACTATATACTTCTTCTTTATTTTTTATATCTGATAATTCTTTTTTTAAATATATTTCAATATATTTATCAAATTTATCTCTAGCAAAATCTCTTAAATGTTGATATGGAGAGATATTGCAAACTATAGGAATAATACCATTTTGTTCTAATATATATGCACTTAACATAATTCTTTTTATATTATTTATTCTATCTTCTTTTGTATACCCTAAATCATTATTATAAAAGTCTCTTACTAAATCTCCATCTATAATAAAACTTTTTATATTTTGTTTGTCAAAATATTTGTTTAGTTTATTTCCTAAAGTTGTTTTTCCTGAACCACTAATTCCCAGTAACCAAATAACCATTAAATATTCTTATAAAAATCAATAATAGTTTTACAAATAAAAGATACATCATCTTTATTTACATTGGCAATAGGAAGTGTTAGTATTTCAGTAGATAACTTTTCAGTATTTGGTAAATTATATATTCTATCTTTATATGGTTTTTGATTGTGAATTAATATAGGATAATGAACTTTGGTTTCAATTCCTTTTTCCCATAAATACTTTTGTAAATTATCTCTATTTTTTACTTTTATTATATATGTATGATAAGAGTGATATATATCTTTGGATACATCAATTAAAGATATATTTTTGTTATCTTTAAAAAAATCATTATAAAGATTTGCAATATTTCTTCTTTTTAAAATAATATCATCTAGTTGAAATAATCGATAGTTTAAAACAACTGCATTGATACTATTTAACCTTGATACTCTACCTATTGAATTTTGAGTATCTCTATCTTCTAATCCATGATTACGAATTTGCATAATTTTTGTAGCTATATTTTCATCATCTGTTGTAACTATACCACCATCTGTTATACCTGATAAATTTTTTAGTGGGTGTAAAGAAAAACAGCCTATTTTACCAAATGTCCCTGTTTTTTTATGTTTGTACATTGAACCAACACTTTGTGCAGCATCTTCAATAATTTCTAAATTATATTTATTTGCAATTTTTATAATTTTATCCATATCGCAAACATGGCCCATAAGATGAACTGGAATAATAGCTTTTGTTTTACTTGTAATGACCTTTTCTATTTTATTTATATCTATAAGTAGGTCATCTCCAATATCTACAAATATTGGTGTTGCTCTAACTTCAACTATTGCATTAGCCGTAGCTATAAAGCTATTTGATACAGTTATTACTTCATCGCCTTCTTTTATTCCTAAAGTTTTTAAAGCAAAGATTAAAGCATCAGTACCAGAGTTTAATGCAATTGCATATTTACTACCGCAGTATTTAGCAAAATTATTTTCAAACTCTTCAATATAAGTATTTGATACAAATTGACCACTTAAAAATATCTCTTTTAGTAGCGGAGATATATTATTTTCATATTCTTCATCTGTTATTCCCAAGTCTACATATTTAATCATTTTTAGTTCCAAAATATTTGTTATAATAAAAATCTAAATCATCTTTATAAAGTGGGTTAATTAAATTTGGGTCATTTCTATATGTTAGTTTTGGTAAATGTTTTTCTTTATAATTTAACTTTATTCCATCATCATTTACAAAATTATGAAATTTATTTACAACAGAATAGCTATCATTGTATATATCTTCATAATCAATATTTAATATATCTTTGTCATCAAAAACAGACATAGTTTCATCTATCTCATTTTGAATTGATTTTACTTGATGTACCACTTGTTCTATTGGATTATTTATTTTAAGAATTTCTTCTGTATTTTTAGGAGGATGACCATAGAATGCCTGAATATTATTATATCTACTAATTCTAGCATTTATTATAGAGTTTGAAATATAGTATAAATCTCTAGTTAGGTTAATAATTTTGATATTTGGTATTTTATTTTTTAATTCTAATAAATTAGACATTGCATACACATTATCTATTAAAATAGGTGTTTTTTTATATGTAATAATATCATTTAAACTTTCTTCTAACTCATCTATTTTAATATTATTACTATAATGTTCAGAATCTTTTAAATTTAGCTTGTCTTTCCAAAACCAACCCCATTCATGTGGTTCATTTAAGCCTTCAGTATTACCATATTGAGATTTAAAATTACTTTTAAAATTTATATCAAGTATTGCTTTTTCTTTTTTTAGACCCTCTATATGTGAATCATAATATTTTGCCAAAAAGTTACTAATATAACCAATATTTAAATTACTTATCAATAGTTGTTGAAGTAATGTAGAAGCTCCCCTAGGTTGTGCAACAATAAAATAAATACTATTTTGCATAAAATACATCTCCTTCTGATTAGATAAAGTTTATATGTTGTTTTTTAGAAATAGCTTCTGGACTTATTATATTATCAACAAGATTATTTAATTCATGATATCTACAACCAGCAGGACATTTACTTAAATCGAGTTTATCGGATAAATAGATAATTTTATTTTCTATTTCATCTAGATCATCGGTAATCTTTCCTGCACTAACCCTATGTGGTCCACAATATATTATTTTATCATCTTCATAGATATTTATATTAAAAAAGCCTGCTACACATTTTTTATAATCAAATATCGTAGATTCTTGTTCATGTGAAAGTATTTGATGTGGCCGATAAAATATTTTAAAACTATCTGACAAAAAATCTTTTTTTATTTTTTCTACTATTGGTGTGATTTCATTATATGTTAAATTATTTTTTTCTATATTTTCACCAACTCCACCACGATTAAAAACAGGTTTAATAGAGAAATAATCAGCTTTTATTTCTGATGATATTTTAGCACTATTGTATAAGTCATCTATATTTTTATGGTGAGTTGCATATTGGATACCAACTGTTGGAATTTTACCTTTTCTTTTATCTATCAATCTTTTTGTATTTTCAATGATTTTATCAAAATGATTATCAACATCATGCATAAAATTATGTATTTTAGTACTGCCAGCATCCAGACTAATTCTTATCCATGTAAAATACTTCAAAATTTCATCTTCAAATCTATCAATAAGATAACCATTTGTAAACATAGCCTGCTCTATTCCCATATCGGCTATCCTTTTAACAAGCTCTTTAAACCTAGGATATGCAGTGGGCTCACCATTCCCTACATAAGTAATCGCTTTTAGGCCTCTTTGTTTTGCTTTTCCTAAAAAATTAATTATTTTATCAAAGTCTAAAAGATTTGCATTGTCTAGTTGATACTCATATGCTGTACACCATAAACACTTATGATTACAAAAATTTCCCAAACTTATTGTTGCATGAACAGGGAAGATTTGAGTATTGTTTTTTACAGCCATTATATGCTCAGGGTGATAAAGTATCTTATCAAATGTTAAAAAGTTCATTTTATTGTTCCTATATTATTTTATTTCTATATTTTGGGAAGAAATTATTATCTTTTTTATTAGCTTTTTCCGTAATTTTATCATAAACTTCTTTATTAAATATTTTTTTACCTATATGAAATGAAGTCGTATTATTTGAAAATCTTTTTTTAAATTTATACAAACCATCTTTCCCTCCACCTAATAAAAACTTTGTCTTAGCTTGACTATAATAATCAGCTACTAAATCTAATAATAAAGAATTAAAACCGTATTTTAAATAATCAGTTAGACCACCACTTAAAAAATAATATATATTAAAACGATCTTCAATAATAAATACAGAATTTACAATTGTATTATCAAATTTTATACTAAATATCTTTCCATTATTTAGTAAATTAGATAAAATTTGTTTATCAAATAAAAAATACTCATTTGTATTAATTCTATTCATTGATTCTATATAAACTTTGTAGAAATTATCAATAGAATCATTTTCTATTAATTCATAGTCATATTTTCTTTGTTTAGTAATATCTCTTCTTTTATTAGCTGAATAATGACTTTTGTAATCATTTTCTAGGTTAATTACTATATGATCTTGTAATTGTATTATTGCTATATATTTAGCTATCAAATTATAATTTTGCTTTAACAATGGATTAAATCTAAAAAAACCAGATATTATATTTTCTTTTATACATTTTTTATCAAACTCTTTTAAAGCTTTTTCTAAAATTTCTTCACTTGTATAATAGAAACCACCATAATCAAATGGCGTTATAATATCAAAATATTTATTTTCTTCTAAAAAACTTAATTCATTTGATATATCTCTTTTTATATATTGGAAATAAAAAATTTCATTTTCTTGACGAAATTCAAAATACTCAAATATCCCAATATCGAAACTTGAAACAACTTTTCCCCATAATGGGTCAAGTGAATAACTATCTCTAATATTTGTCATATCTACTTTGCAAAGGTATTTTAAATTCTTCATTATCTTGTTTTCTCAATATAACTACTGAACCCATAGTATCATAAGCATTAATCTCTTTTAAAAAAGGTTTGATTTCTGGTTCTTTTAATTCTACAATATTGTAATTTTGTAAATCCTTATGCCTAATTCCAAAATATTCTATCTTATAATTATTTTTATCTGCTAATGCAAAAAAGAAATTTGGATGATAGTTATACATACCATGTTCCCATGCACCCTGTATAGGGAGTGAATGGATTATAATCCCATCTTTTTTACAAAGATTATGTATATTTTTAAAAACTTGATATTGATTAAAAACATGCTCAGTAGTTCCAAAGTTAGTCACGACATCAAATTTTTTATCAAAATTATACTCTTGTTTTATATCTAAATTTAAATCGTATGATAAACTATCATGTACTCCGTCTGCATCAATAAATACGCTCTCTTTAAGACCTAACTTTTTCCACAATATTTTTGAGCTTATTCGTTTTTTTTCAATATGACTATATATTTCGTCTTCATTTGCTTTTAAATTTAATGAATTTAAAAGTTTCATAGCTAAATCTATATCGACATATTCTATTAAATCAAAAGAACCAATATTGATAATTGATTCTTTATTTTTAAATAGATTTAATTCCATTAACTTATAAATTATATTATAAGTCATGATTGCTCTTGCATTATTATTTAATTGATTGTTTATCATTTTCTTTCTTATCCTCAATATGTTTACTTTTAATAAAAAGTAGTTTTTCTACATAATCCATCCATTTTGGATTAATCATTGTGCTAACTACATCCTTTAGTTTGCTAATTGGTAGATTCCACCACTCGTATTCTAATAAAAAAGCAATTTCATCATCGTTAAATCTTTTTCTGGCAATTTTTGCTGGATTACCTGCTACGATTGAGTATGGGGGCAATCTTTTGTAACAATTGAGCCAGTTGCAACTACAACTCCATTATGAATAGTGATACCTGATAACAATGTCACATTTCTTCCTATCCAAAGATCATTATGAATATTAATATCTCCCTTATGATAGCCTGTTATATTTCCATATGAATATTCTTCCATTTCTACACATTTATTCATAATATATCCTCAAAATAATTAATATTGTATCATTAGCTAATTTAGTATAAGTCATTTTCTTTTCATTTCTGCTATATATATGTTTTTATTTGAAAAATCATTTGTAGTTGCAGTTACAACACTTCTATGACGGCAATGTGTACAATTAATACAGTCTTCATTCATATTATCTGTACTATTTACTCCATTTCTAAATGTATTCATTTGTTCTGAATTCCAAATATCCAAGATATTTTTTTTAAAAATATTACCAATAGGTTTATATGAAACAGGACATGGATAAACATCACCATTAGGCTGAATAGAACACCTATACCATGGCATATTACATTCCTTATGTCCTAAATTGTCAGTATCTTTTTGATTTTCAATAATACTACCACTTTGTAGTACAAATTTTACATTCTTTTTATTTGCATATGATATTGCTTCTTCTGTGATTTTTGTAAAATATTTGGGGTTATTAAGTGGCATTAAATTACTCATACTCTCATCAAATGATTTAAATGAAGTTACTTGCAATCCCTCTTTTACATTATATTGTTCTACAAAATCAATAGCCAATTTTAACTCATCAATTGCATCAAGTAATCCAACTGTTGATATTCTTAAAATTGGATAGATAGTATTTCTTTCTTTTTTCTTTTTATTTATTGAATCAATATTTTTCTTAACTACATCAAACTTATCTACACCCATATTTTTTTTATATGTATCATTTGTAAATCCAGTAATAGATATAGTTAAATATGTTAAGTCACCGACTAAAATATCAATAATATTATCACTTAATAATATACCATTAGTTGAAAAATAAGTTTCAATATCATACTCTTTTATTTTATTAAATATAGGTATAAACTCTTTACACGTCAAAGGTTCATATTTGCTAAATAAAGTTATTGAATTTAAGTGCTTTAATAATGGATCTAATAAGTTAAAACTTTCTAATGTAAATTCTGCTATTTCTTTTGGGTCAAAAAAACTCAAATGACAAAATCTACATCTAATGTTACATTTACTACTTAAATCTAAGTCTAAGTGCGTTGGATAGTCATCCATGTTATTCCTTTAGTTCTTCTATTATTTCTTTATTTATTGGAGATAACCATATCCCATCACAGTTGTATTTTTTTGCTGTTTGTAGCATAGTTTTACTATTTTCTATACTTCTAAACATAGAAGGAGTTGAAAAAACCTCTATATTATTTTGATGAAATATATTAACTATTTTATGTGTTAAAAATTTATTTTGTATACTAACTCTTTTAAACTTAAAATCTAAATTAGGCAAAGCTGAAGTTTCTTCGATATATTTTAAATACTCTCTCATGAAATTTTCACTTAAATCTACATTAATATCTAGTTCGTTAATAAATCTTTTTGCCATTTCTAAATCTGAACAAATAATTATCATATTATTTGTGTTGATATTTAATAATCTGTTTTTATACTTTGCAAATAAATCTTCTTTTATTGAAATTAAATCTATTTTTGATTCTAAAAAAAAATCAATATGATAATTACATCTTATATCTAATAAAAATTTTTGTGTTGGAAATAACTTTAAGATATCTTCTAATTCAATAAATTCATATCTTTTTTGTATGGTATTTAATTCATCAAAGGTAAACTCAAATACTAATTTATCAATACCACATAGTCTCATTAAACTTAAATCATGAAATAAAACTAATTTATTATCTTTTGTAGGTACAATATCAATTTCAATAATTGCATCTTCTGTAACTTTTCTAATTTCTTTAATTCCACAAATAGAATTTTCTGGACAGTTTACATTTGTTCCTCTATGTACAACTAATTGCATAATAGTTTCTCTAATTTAATATTTTTATAAGAAAATTTTTTTTTATATTGTATTATATTTCTTACTATTTTATCATAGTCTTTATTTTTAATTATATTCTTTAAATTTTTGATATCTTTATTTGAAACTACAATTCCCAATCCATATTTAGTAACTAATTTTGATAAAGATTTCATCTCTTTATTTACTATTATTGGTAAATTTGCTTCTAAATAAAATGCAAATTTACTTGGTACCGCATACTTGAAAAGTTTTTTATTTCTATATTTATTTATAAAAGGACTGAATATTGAATACCCATAATTATTAATTATTTTATGATTTAATTCTTCTCCTTTTTTTATATTAAAATATTTATTAAATTCATTTTCAAATAAAAAGTCTTGATAGTCTAAATGATTAAGACTATCATAAAATTTTGGAGGAAAAATATAATCTAAATTAAGACTTTGCTTTGTAATAACTTTTATTGTTCTGTACATATCTTTACTTACGAAAAATTTTATTGGATATGAACTTTTACTAAATGCTCCTGCAAACACAATTCTATTTTTTTTACGAGATGATGGTATTTCTGTATCAAAACTATTACAATATTCAGGAAAAAAGATAAATTTGTCTTTACTCACATTATATTTCTTTGCCCATATTTTTGCTTGGTCGCTTGTGTAGTGAGATAATACCTTTTTTGCATTCTTAAAAATATATTTTATAGCATCAAAATCATCATCGTTTCCAAATAAAAATCTATATTCCTTTTTTTTAGAAAAATTCCAGTCCTTTATATTTACAATTACATTATCAAATTTTTTGACTAACTCTGCTGAAAAACTATAAGCATGCATCCAACTTCTACTAAAAATAATATCATATTTAAGTGTATTTAGATTTTTAAATAATTCTTTAGTTGATTTTACTTTAATTATATTATCATAGTTACTATCATTATAAGTTTCTTTTTCTTTACTAATATATAGTAAAATACAGTTTATTCTACTATATTTAGAAAACTCTTTTACAATTCTATTGAGTGAAAAATCATGTTTTTTTAAATTCCCATTAGGTGGTATAAAAATAATTGTTTTCATTTACGAATTATCCTTAATTAATTTAGATATTTTATTTATAAAACTTTCGTAAGTATTTAGTTCTACGATATAGTTTAAGTCTAAACTATTTTTTTCTTGAATTACCTTAGCGTAGTCATATATTCTTTTTATAAATAATAAACTTTTTTCAAAATCTATATTATTATTGCTTCCTTTGTTCTTACGGCTATCTATTACGATAGGAATACAACCACTAGCTGCTGATTCTAAAGTTCTTTGTTGTAAAACATAACCACCAAGAGATAGTGAATATTTAGCACTATTATAAACTTTGGAAATATCTTCACCATATTTTAATATACCTTTATAATATTTATTAAGTTCAGTATATTTTTCCCACCCTTTACCATATACTTCTATTGTATAGTTTGTAAGAATTTTTGATATATATAACAACGATATATCTCTTTCTATATAGTTTATAATAATACCCATAGTAACATGACTATCAATATTATATTTTACTCCTAATGATTTCCTTTCTTTATAAGAAACAACACCATTGTTTAAATATTTTTTTAGTAATACTTCAAAAAGTTTTTGTTTATATGGGTGTTTAAGCGCTTTAAAGTCATTTAAATATGAGCTACCTATAAAAACAACTTTTTCTTCCCTTATTATATTTTTTCTTAATTTATAATCTGTAGTATTTATACAAAAAGGTTGATATGTTGATATTGAACCTTTTTTATTAATTAACTTCCCTATCCCTTTAGTAATATGAAATAAAAAGTCTCTTTTTCTTAAATGAATTCTTTTGTTATTTAGAAGTTCAGAAACAGGATCTTGATACCATACAAAATTAAAAACTTTTTTATTTAAATAAGTATTATTAAGATGGTTTATATTTATAGTAATATGAGGATTGAACTTATATAATGCTTTTAAGTAGTGATGCTTTTGACACCCTTGCATACTATTTGTCTGTTTGTGATTTAAAACCTCATAATTTAATTTAGAGGCAGCATCTATTATATTTTGAACCAAATATTTTATAAGTATGGTTTCTCTACATCCAAAGACAAATATTCTTAATTTTTTATCTTTAAAGTTTGGTTTATTGGATTTTACCTTAAGTTCTAATTTTTTTACCTTAAGTTCTAATTTTTCATGAATTATTCTTGTACTCTTTACCAATCTATTTTTCAATTTGTGATTATCATCGTTCAAGTTAGTTGGTATTCTATTTTTTGTTTGTATAAAATATTTTATAAAATTTTCTTGCTTTACGTTGATACAGTTTTTAGGAGCATTTTTTAGTTTTTTCCCATCATAGTAACATATTTGAGGTGCTTTTACTTGACCGTTTGGTGCTAAAACTTTATTATTTTGTAAAGAAACTCTTAGTGCATCTTTTGAGTTTAGAAAATATGTATCATAGTATATCATTATTTAGTAACTTTATATAACCAATTATTAAGTATAAATATATTTCTTTTATCAATAGAATTAGCATTTAGATAATTCAATATACTAGATATTTCTTCTTTTATTATTCTATCACTTATCATTGTTAGTTCAGAAAGAAGCTGATTTATTTCATACATATCTCTAATATGTTTTGGATTAGCTAATAGTATTCTTGGTACCATAAGTTTCTTCATTATTTTCCATTTTTTCTTAAAATGTATTAATATGGTTTACCATTTTTGTGACAAAACTTTCAAAACTATTTTCATTGATAACAACTGATAAGTCAATATCCTCATTTTTATCTAAAGCTTTTCTTAAATCATCTAATGTTTTAAAAAATAAAAAACTTTTCATCATACCCTGTGTTTCCACGTCTGCACCACTTTTTCTACTATCAAATACTAATGGAATTGCGCCAGATCCTGCTGCTTCTAATGTTCTTTGTTGCATTATATATCCTGCTAGGGATAAGGAATATTTTGCACTATTATTAATCTTAGATAACTTTTCACCATATTCAATTGGACCTTTGTAACTTTTTTCGAGTTTTTTATTATTTTCCCATCCATAACCATAAATTTCTATAGATAAATCTTTATTATTTTGAACAATATACTCTAAACTCAAGTCTCTTTCAATATAATTCATAATATGACTAAAATCTATAGTTTTTATAATATATTTAGATCTAATCTCAGCTCTTTTTTTTGAACTTATATAACCATTTTTTAAATATAAGGCATAAACTTCTTTACAAATATCTTCTTTTTTTTCATTGTTTATATCATCATATGCATGCTTGTAAGAGCTACCAATAAAGACTATTTTATTTTCTCTTTTAATTTCATCTCGTAGTTTAAATATTTTACTATTTATACAAAAAGGTTGATAAAAAGATTTTATAGATTTTCTTTTTAACATATCACCATAATGTTCTATGATATGAAATAGAATATCTCTATCTCTTAACTTTGGATTTTCCATTAAGTAACTTGTTGCCCAGTGATCTTGTATCCATGTAAAACTAAATACATTTTCATTTAAAAAGTCAGTTTGTACATGATTTATATTTATTGTAGCATGAGGATTAAATTCTGCAATATTTTTTAAGCAATTGAAATCCTCACATCCATGATATAGATCGAAATACACTTCATATCCCATATGTTCCAATGTTTGAGCAATATTTTTAGAGGAATATTGCATAACTCTTGTATTACTATGTGCCGAAATATAAAATCTTAATTTGTCGTTAAAATTAGGATTATTTGTTCTTGATTTTATAAAATAATTTTGATTTCTTTTTGATCTTAGTTTTTTTGCTTCTTCTAGTAAGTTTAGAAAGCCACCTTCCATAGCTTTCCATTCATTTAGTGATATATCAAAACCTGCACTACTTACTCGAGTAGGAAGTCTTAATATACCATTTTCTAAAGAGCTTACTATCGTATCTAGTGGTAAATGAATCAAATTAATTAAATCTGATTCTATTTTTTCACCTTCATAATAGCATATTTGTAAATTATTGGATTCTTCGGAAATATTTTGTTCTGTAGCCACTCTTAATGCTTCTTTTGCATTAAGAAAATATATATCATCATATTTCATTATCTAAGAACCTTTTTTATAAAGTATTTCGGTAAATTATAGCAAAAAAACTTTACAAGGTTATTAATTTACTTTAAACTATTTTTAATGTCTTTAAACATTGTTAATGTACCCTTTGACCACATCTTCGCAACTTTATTTATTTCCTCTTTTTTGTGAAGACCATTTTGTCTTAGATTTAAAAAATAATTTATATAAATATCTACAAGAGAAGTATATTCTAAAAAGAGTTGACCATAAACAGAAGAGGACATCTCTTTCGTTTTTTCTAGTATCCATATCATTAAATCAAGTTTATTTTGTAAAAAATCATCTTTTGATGATAATTTAATTTTTTGAAAGTTTTTTGTTCTCGTAATTATTGTGTTTATGATTTTTATATCATCAGAAAAGTCTAATTTATCTACAGTTTGTGATACTTTGTCTAAATCCTCTGATATAAGACCTTTATTGTAACTGTAATCTTTGATTTTAGCTTCAAGTTCTTTTTTTGTACATGGTATTAACCCATCTATAAATGCACCACTTGATAGATTATATCCCTTAAATTTAATACCATCATCAAAAAAATTATTGATTGCGACTATATAGTTGTCTCTAAATCCAGATAATTCTAAATTTGTTTTAACTTTATCTTGAAAATTACCTTTTACTTCAATTACATCATGCATGGAAACTGTTTTGTTACTTTCCGTTTCTTTAATTTCAATCTCATCAACTGAAGAATAACCTGCATTTTGAGCATATCTGTTACCAGTTTTTTGATCAAATGCTGCATCATTTCCTATTAAATATAGTTCATTAGCGCCTAAATAAATTGCAAGTTCAAATGCATATGTTCCTACATTTGGAGTACTGCCTAAATAGCCTAGTTCTTCAACTAAAGGCATAACTTGTGAAAAATAATATTTTTTATCTTTTACATATTCCATAAGTTGTGATGATTGTTGTGAAAGAAATAGAAATGATGTATTCTTTAAATAATCTTTATTTTTTGTAGTTATATAGTCTTTACATTCATCCTGTGGATCAATTGATACAACTATATCTGGTATTACATTATGTACTTCTAATTTATGTACAATAACATCAACTGCAATTATAATAAATTTATCTTGATTCTGTGCAATCCATTGTATATATTCATCTACAGATGGACCTGCACTTATCATTAAAACTTTTTTATCTTTTAAAATCTTTTTTTCAAACATAAATTGACGATTTAAAAATCTGTCTTTATTTTTAATAAATCCTACTAGTTTTTCTAAATTATCTAGTACTAATTTATAAGGAAATAGTGCGGCATTATTATATGCAAAAAAATGAACTAGCTCTTCTTTTATTTTAATTCCATCTGCCAATAATGTATTATACTTTATATTATAGTTCATATATTTATGATAATCACTAAACTCTTTAATTTCTGATTGCCGATTATTTTTATCTTCACCTATAGATAAAAATAGTTTTTTATTATCTTCGTCAAAAATAGTATAATCAGTAGTAAATAAGGATAATCTAAATATTTCTAATTCTTCTTCAATGATTAACGTAGTAAATGAATTTAATTTTTTATTAATTTCTTGTATATGAAATCCAAGTCCTGTATTAATATAAACAAACTTAAATATTTTTTGAAACTCTACATTGTCAAAATCAACTACAGTATTTAAATGATCGATTATAGGTGTAATATCCTTATACAGTTCACTATTTAATAAATGTTTATTATCTATCCCTTTTCTGAGTAAATCTAAAGAATTAGTAGTGTCAAAACTTGCTTTTTGGGACCTTTGTACTGCATCATCATAACTATTAATATTATAAAAATATCCATTATTCTCATGATTTAAAATGTCAAAATAATCTTCTACTAACTCTAGTGTATATTTTTCTTTATGTGTTCCATTATTAATACTGATTGATAATACTTCAAGATCATTGTAAAGACTTTTGAAGTTTTCTTTAAAAAAAATCATATTTTTAGTATATATTTCTAATAGAGTTTCATTTAAATTATCTTGTTCTTTTTTCATTATACTTCCTCTTTGTTCATCATTAGATATATTGTAGCATAATATATCTAATGATGAAATTCATAATAGAACTACTTTTTTAAATTTCAGAAGAATTACTAATTATTCTAATTTTTGTGCATAAAAAAAGCCTAGGTTTCCCCAGGCTTTTTAATATATTAATTTATTATTGAAGTAGTCTCATAACATTCTGACTAGAAGCATTAGCTTGACTAAGAGCATATGTACCAGCTTGTGCTATGATATTTTGTCTATTAAAGTTAGCAGATTCTTGAGCATAATCAACATCTCTAATAACTGACTCAGCAGCTTTTGTTTGTGTAACTTGAGTCATTAAGTTTCTAATACCAGATTCCAATTGATTCTGAGTAGAACCTACATCTGATCTCCAGCTATTAAGTGTATTTAATGCACTGTCAACAGAAGCAACATGTGCTCTTGCCGCACTTTGCATATCAGCAGCTGAACCTGTACCTGC
>Ga0193956_1000698_pt1 | contig 14505 bp, 11 predicted proteins | sample BB_7_MG_FD_140358 | JGI IMG/M metagenome (GOLD analysis project Ga0193956, IMG submission 140358) | Microbial mat bacterial communities from the Broadkill River, Lewes, Delaware, United States - BB_7_MG | ecosystem: Environmental > Aquatic > Freshwater > River > Microbial mats | place: USA...
ATTATCTAACGTCAAGGATGAAAAAATAAAGCTGCATGATAAAACGGTTCTGAAGGATGGAAACAACAAACGACTGAAGGGCGAAAAGAATACATTAAGTTATTTATTTGACTTCTTAGAAGCATACGACTTTAGCAGCGATGGCAAAGCGCAAATAGAAGAGGGCGAACAAAGCAAAGCATTGATAAACGCTTCTGTTTTGGGGCTTATCTTTGAGAAGATCAACGGTTATAAGGACGGCTCTTTTTATACGCCCTCTTATATCACTATGTATATGAGTCGTGAAACATTAAGACGTGCTGTTGTTCAAAAAATGAATACGCATTACAATTGGAAATGTAGCGATTTTGAGGACTTAAAAGAAGATTTAAGGGATTATATCAAAGAACAGGGCAAAGAGCGCAACAAGGCACGATTAAAAGCCAATGAAGTTGTAAACTCGCTTAAAATCTGTGATCCTGCTGTTGGCTCTGGTCACTTCTTAGTGAGTTGCTTAAATGAATTGATCTCGATTAAGAGCGACTTAAAAATATTGTGTGATGAAAAAGGGGAACGACTAGATACTTACATTGCTTTAGAAAATGATGAGTTAATTATTGAGGATGAAAACGGAGATTTCTTTTCTTATGCTCCCACCATCGAGCGCACCCACCAAGTACAAAAAGCACTATTCCACGAAAAACAAACCTTGATTGAGAATTGCTTGTTTGCCGTGGATATTAACCCCAATTCTGTAAAAATATGCCGTTTAAGGCTATGGATTGAGCTATTAAAGAATGCTTATTACAACAAAGACCAGGTTCTCCAAACCTTACCGAATATTGATATTAATATCAAATGTGGAAACTCTTTAATTAGTCGCTTTGGCTTAGAAGATGATCTCAAAGCAGCCTTTAAAAGTAAAGAAAATCCTTATTCTTTAAGAGACTACAAAAACGCTGTTAAGGAATATAAACAGACGAATGATAAAGCCCGTAAAAAAGAAGTACAAACTATCATTAATACAATAAAGGGGGCATTTAAAGATAGCTTAGATAAGAAGTTTATCAATAAAATTGCAAATGCTAGAGGACGATATATTGCAAAGAACGAGCAATTTAATACGCTCTTTGGCGCAAAGAAAACTAAAAAGGATAAAGCAGAACTCAAGCGTTTAAAAACCGCTTTGGATAAACTAGAAGCGCAAAAAGAAGAAACGCTCAACAATGTGATCTATCAAAATGCTTTTGAGTGGCGTTTTGAATTTCCCGAAGTACTGGACAATAAAGGGGCGTTTCTTGGTTTTGATGTGGTTATAGGGAATCCACCTTATATAAATTTCGCTAACCTTCCTCAAGATTACAGATCTCACTTAAAAGTTAATAAACTATACAAAAACAAAACAGATTTATATGCATTCTTTATTGATTTAGCAAAAAAAATAGCTCCTAAAACTCAAACAATATGTCTTATTATACCACACACATGGATCTCAACTAGTAGTTTTTCCCCTTTAAGAAAAATGCTATTAGTAAATAATAATATTAAACGAATTGTTGAATTCGATTTTGGTGTTTTTAAAGATGCTTATGTAAAAACTGTAATAATCGAATTAGGTCATTTAGATTCTTTTGAGATAGAAATATTAGATGAGAATTTTAATCATAAGGTTAGTATTCCTATAGATGTAATTCTCAAAGATCCAGAATTAAAAATAAACTTTACTTGGACACAAGAAAAGCAATATATCTTTAATAAAATTTTTCAAGGAATAAAAAGTTTAGGAGATATTATTCATTTTTCTAGAGGAATAAAAACAAGTAATGATAAACGCTTTATTAATGTCAATAAAAAAGATAACGAATACTATAAAGTCATACGGGGGCGTAATATTAAAGCCTATAAAATAGATTACCAAGGAGAATATATTTGGTATCGTCCAGACCTAATGAAAGAAAAGGTTGGATGCCTTCCACACACAATAGATATGTTTTTAACAAAAGAGAAACTCATTACTCAACGAATTAATAGTAGTGGACAACTCTTAGCTACTTATGATAATAACCAATATTTTTGTCTTGATACAACTAATGTTTCAAAAGAGATTTATGATAAATCATATAGCTTGAAATATTTAGTTGGAATCATTAATTCTAGTTTAATTAACTGGTGGTTTAATGACATTTTTAAGAACCCAACAATTAGTGGTTATGAACTAAATAAAATTCCTATAAAACCCCCTTTTCAATATGACCAAAGAATAATTATTATTGTAGATAAAATCTTACTTCTAAAAGATGAAAATCCAAAAGCGGACACCACCCAACTAGAACAAGAAATAGACGTGCTAGTCTATCAATTATACGGTTTGACTTATAAAGAGGTTTTAATTGTAGATCCTGCCTTTCATCTTTCAAAGGATGCTTACGAAGTATTGAGTTAAGTTTTTTTTGATATTTTTTAGAATAAATGTTAATGTTTGAAACTAAAATTGAAATACTTTAGTTTATTGTACATAATGTACAACTTTTCATCTATACTTGCCGTTATATAATGAAGAACACTATCACAGTAAAACTATTAAAAGTTGCTTCTAAGGACTTAGTAAATGGAGCAATACGAAAAGGGAAAATTAAAGAAATGCCGTCTATTCAAACAGGTTGGCAGTTCAATTTTAATAAGCACATTAAACTACCTAATTCACAAACTTATGTTCTCGTAACAGAAGAAAACCCCGACATTATAGAGGGCTGCTTAGTTTTTCAGATGCAAGATAAAGTTGTACCCTATTTGGCTTATGTAGAAATAGCCCCTCACAATAAAAGTAAACCGAAACGATATGATTTTGTGGCTGGATGCCTTATTGCTTACGCTTGTAAACTAAGTTTTGACCAAGGCAAAAACCACCATCAAGGATATTTAACTTTTGATGTGATGGAAGAAAACGAAGAAGACCAAATAAAATTAATGGAGCTTTACAGCACCAAATATAAAGCATTTAAAGTTGCAGAAACAACAATGCTTATCATCCCTAAAGATGGGAAAGCACTCATAGAATTATACTTAGAGTGACAATTTTTTTCGCAAGGATTAAAATTAATTAAAAATGGAAAGTTCAATAAAGTTTAACGCTAAAAATGGTTTAGGGATTAAGCCTAAAAAGTGGACTAAGAAACATTCTCAAAATGTTCAAGATTTTATCAAACAACACTATGCTCAAACTGATCCCGTTGAAAAATTGGAGAATAGATTGTTTGCTATCAAACTACAAATGCAAGATTACTTGCAGGATGAAGATATTACCGAAATCAAAACAGTTGGCACATTTATACAAGAAGCCATTACAGCATTCAAAGAATTACTAAACATATCAAAAAAAGCACTTGCGGAACATTGGGAAACTACAACCGCTAATCTAAGCAAGTACTTAAATAAAGAACGTGGTTTAAATGTAGAATTAGCTTTAAAAATTGCTTCTACTCTTGATGTACCAGCTCAACTATTACTTGATATACAGATAAAGAATGAATTACTAAAAGTTGGCAATAAAAAGGATTATGAAAAAGAGTTTTCTTTAGAAGAGTTGATTCGTGCCTAATGCTTGTTTTAAGACTTAATTTTAATAGAGATTGCCTTGTTGGGTGGTCTCTATTTTTTTTGCCTGTGTTTTCGTTTGATTTTCAATTGATTAAGTCCGCAAACGATATTTACTTATTATTATATAGTAATAAACACTTGCGGTTGTAAAGTATTGATACTTATAGCCTTTTTCTCACAAACAAAGCCTTGACCACGAAGTATTTTTATTAACAGAAAAAGGCAAGAGTCATAAACCATTGATTAACATAGTTTTATATAAAAAAGTGTTTTTTACTTTTAGATAAAGTAACTTTAATAATTGAAGCTTCTATTCTTGCTCAAGAATAGAAAATCTAATAAAAAATAAAGCTTGAGATCCTTTTATTGAGTTTGTACCATTTTTTGAATGGTTTAGCTTAGTATAGGACGTAATAATGCTAATAACTACATGAAGCGTGTAATTATTAGCATTGATTTACAGTATTTTAAAAGAAAAAGTGTTTTTTACTATTCGTCAGTAGTGAGCGTCTTATCTTGCTGTTCCTGATGCGCTTTTATTAGCTCTATTGTTGATACATTTACAGGCAATTGTTTTTTTGCTCGCTGCGTTTTATAGTGTGTATTCTGTGGATGCGCTTCTATTTTTTGATTGACTGAGGCTTCTATTTTTTTGAGCTTTGCCAATTCTGCTGCTCTTGCTTTGTCTTCTTTTGTTAGATCATCCCATAAGTTCATAAACTGTAAGATTCGCTCAAGGCTTCTTTTTTCCCTCCTCCTAAAGTGTTCGTGTTGTCGAAGATGAAAAACGTTGTACCGTTGATTTGTTCTTCTATCGTAGAGGGTTTTGTCTATAACTTCTAAAATACTTTTCCATTCAATCCGCTTTCCTTTGTTGGCAATTCTCTTGTAATATTCTTTAGAGTCCATCTTTAGGAATTGGAGCAATAGACAATTTTCAATCAAAGCATAATTGATTTTTTTATTGTTGGCTTCTAAGTAGTCCATTATTCGCCTTGCTCCAGTATAAACCGTTTGTTCATCTACCTTGAATTTGATAGACATATCCTTGCAGAATAGAGCAACTTTTAAAGCATCTTTACAAGCTTGGTTTAAACAATACTGTTCATCTGTCTTTATACTATATGTTGCTTCTAAGGCTTCCAAACCATCTGCAAAACGTTCGTAAGCAACAAAGACTCTTTTGTCCTTTCGTGCTTGAATAAGAAGTTTTGAAACTAAAGTTTTATTGATGCCGTTTTTGGTCCAAATTTCACTTGGCAGCACCTCAATTTCATCCGCCTTTATATTTATAGTTCTTGGCGGTTCGACTTCTTTACAGCCTATTAATTTAAAGTATTTCTTTAGGTTTCCGAGTAGTTTTGTGTGTGGTTGTCCTTGGATTCTATCTTGCTCAAAGTGAAAGAATGTTTTAGAATAACTAAACGCTTCATTGTGGGTTTTGATTTTTGCTTCTAAACCTGTTTGTACATCTGCATTAAAACTAGGATTGTATTTATCTTTAAAAGTGCTTAGCTCCTGTTCTTTTAAATCATTTTTAGGATAGTTGTACGTTGAGTTTTGCCAGTTCTGTTTTTTGATATAAAAATGATAGTCGATTGTTTCCAAATCTCTGAACCTTGCACAAGCTTGTACAATGGATGCAGCATTGTTGGCAAACAGAATATAAACATCAACGTTCTGATCTTTGAAGGTTGCGCCCGTTTCCAGTATCGAGTTGGTTAAAAGAACATCATAATCACCGACAAAAGCAGATTCTTTTTTTAAGATTGTATTAAAAGTGTCTTGACGTTCTCCTCTACTAGTGTCCGCAGTAATTAGCATTGTATTAGTGCGGTCTGAATTGTGATAATCCTTTATGATATAGTTATCCTTTGAAACATTATAGATATAAGCTTTTCGCCCCTTAGAACGACTATTTAAGACGCAATTATGTATTATCTTTTTATAGTCTACGCTTCCGCCTTCTTTCTTTTTACAAGCGGTGTTTATAACACTAATATTTGCATTTTTGAGAACCTGGTCTCTTTGGACTAGCTCCGAACAATAGAAGCCCAATTCTTTAAAAAATGGTACTACTGGAGTGGCTGTTGTGGCTAAGACATATTTAAACATCTTAGTAAGCTGCTCAAGCATTGCGCATTCATCCGAACGATAGCCAAAGCTTCTGTACATTTCGTGCGCTTCATCTATTACCAGTAAACTATTATCAAAGTCATTTTGTGTAATTACTCCACTATGTCGCATTTTAGAAAAGGTTGAAACAATACTCTCAACGGACATATTTTCATCAATAGTAACTCCACCAATTACAAGCTTATATCCTATTTGCTGTTTTGCAATGGCTCTTGTAGGTTCTAGTAAAATAATACGGCTGTAATGCTTTTCTAGTTCTTTGGTTAGGGTTGTTTTTCCTGCTCCTGTTGGGGCTTGGAGTAGTACTTTAAACTTCTCCTCTATCTTTTGATGAATGGAGTTTAGACGCTCTGTTGCGTAGTGTTTATATTCTAAAGAGTGTTCAAAATGAGACTCAAAATTCTTGTAAAAATCATCTGTTGCGCTTAGAATATCATCTTGATCTAAATGATAATTGATAAGGTACTTTTCATTATTAGACTTTCGATAGTGTTCAAATTCAAATGATTTTCCCCTTAGTTCTTTTTTGAATTGCTCAACAAAGCTTTGTAAGGAATAAGCAGGAAATAATTTTTTTAATTTACTCTTTACAGTTCTATTGGTAATCTTCTCAAGTTTAAAATACTTCTTGCAAAACTTAGGACTATTCAACTGTTTAGCTATTGCTTTGCGCTCTGATCGCTCCACACTCAACAACAAATCATCCAAGCCCTTTGCTTTATTTTTTTGGTGGTCAATATATCCAAGATAGATGCTTTTATCTTTTTGGGTATGGATAGAATTAACTAAATCAAAAAATCCTTTAGCAGAAAAATAGAAGTTTTTTAAACGTTGGTTTGTATAGCCGTTTTTTGTGTACGGGTTGATAGCATCCGCATCAAATAGGATAACAAGATTAACCTTGTTGCTCTGAATGCTGTCTATTAATATTCGCAGCTCGTTAGAATGTGCGCTTGCACTCTTGTACATACTTGTTCCTGCAAAAGATACCGTATTAATACCATTTTTTACGGCTGTAATGGCTTTAAATTCGCCCTCTGTCAGTACAATTGTGTTTCCTTGTATGTTTTTACTTTGGAATTGCTTTTGAAGCTCTAAAGGGTAATACAAGGGCGTGTCATAGTCGCCAACATTCTTGCGTGCAGGACTCTTATATTTATGTACTGAAGTACTGGAGTAATTACGGTATCTAGTGAATTTAGATCCGTTAGGTAATTGGTACGGTTTCCCCTTTAAATTTTGGTAAGGAATAACAAGGCGTTCTCCTTTGAAATCGTAAGTAATAGAGGGGCAAAGTTCCAAGCGTTCTGCTATTTCTTTGCGCTGTTTTGAGTCTATTTTTAGACTGTCTAAAAGGGGCTTTTTAAGCCGTTTTTTTGAATCTTGCATTTAATTTTAGTGTTGCAAGACACATAATTTTGTACACTATGAAACAGTAAAATGTACTTTTACAAAGAAAAGGCGCTAATAATTTGCAATAATGCAAACAAAAGGCGCTAATAATTTGCACATTTTGTGTAAGTGTATTAGTTTTGTTGTACGAAAAACAAAATGTATACTATTGGAAACAATAGTAAAGAAAACATAGTCTTAAAAGTATTGGAGTACTTTTAAGACTTTTCTTTTTTTATTGATATTCCTAATAGTTAGAACTAATAAAATTATGTTCTTATGTTAAAGAATATTATTTCAATTTGAATAAAAGGACTTTTCCTTTTTCTTGATAGAATCAAATTTACGTTTTTTTAATAGCTATGCAAAAAAAAAATGAATAGATTATTAAGTTTTAGATAAGAAAAAAAATAAGCTTACTAATTAGCTCCTGCAAGTCCTTTTGCAATATAGTGTCAATAATTAGAAAAGAGTTGCAAAGTTCTTGCAAAGAATAAACCGTTTTAAATTGCTCCTCACTCTCTAAAAATTGCGCAGATTCCTGTAAATATGAAACAGTTTGTTGCAATAATCTTGCAACCTCAATACTATCATATCCTTCCAGTAAAGGCAACATTAAAAAGCCTATACTTTCCGCTTGTTCCTTAACTCGCTTTTCTCTATCGCTTAAATTTTCCGCTTCTAGGTAGTATAAAATTCTATCCGTTCTATCTGTGTTCGGTTCTAGCTCTTTAATCATTTTATGTAAATTCATAACTAAGCGGTTTTAGATTGTTTGCGATTGTGGTTTAGTTTTCTGCATTCTCTACTACAAAACTTTTGATTGTGGATAGCATGAATAAAGGGCTTTTGACACTCATTGAATTGACACACTCTTGTAAAATCAAGACGCTTGCCGTCTAACTGCACTTTGTCAACTACTTGACTTTTGCCGTTCTGCTCAAAACCTTTTATAACTACTCGGCTTATTGGTGGTGCTTGATGTGCTGTTGTTGGCTGCTCCAATATCTTAGAATCTGCTTTTATTTCGGTGGTGGATGGATGCACGCTTGCCGTTGGCTCGGTGGTGGGTTGGCTTGTTTCGTCAATGAATTGTCTAAACAAATAGTAAGCAATAAATAAGGAACAGCTAATGAAGAGCAGCTCAAAAAACACGGCTGCAATTATACAGGCGTATTGGTTCTGTTTTATCCGTTCTTTGCGCTCCACATTTGCCCGTGCTGCTTTTTCTTTCTTTTCTTGGCTCTTAGTACTGTTTTCTTTCTTGGCTTCTAAAACAGCTAATTTTTGCGCTTCTAATATTTGCCCTCTTTGATTAGTTAAGTTGTTGATCGTGCGCCTAGCGGTCGAACTGCTTGTTTTATCATGTAAAGCTTTTATTTGTTGGTCTACTGCTGCGATCTGTGCAAGGTAACTTGTATTAATACTGTCAATATTTTGGACGGCTGCTTGCTCCAATTTTTCTTTAGGCATTAACCTTGGTAATTGCCAAGCTCCAAAGCATGATCCGCCCAAACTTACAAGATGTAATCCACACAAAACCAAAACGGCTGCCATTGATGCACGCTTGTACTTTAGTACTTGTTTGGCTGTGATGCGCCAAGTGTATGACTTCATCGTTTCAAATAGAATACAGAACAACAGCCCCATAAATGCCCCAAAATGGACTCCTAACAGCCCCATAAATGCAAGGTAACAGGCAACTAATAAAGTAGATGCGCTCACAATATTAGCGACAAATTTTAAAGCTACTGAAGAAATATAAACGGGCTTATATTCATCTGCAAAAAACTTGTCTTTGTAAATTCCTTGTGCTTGTTTTGACGATAAGGTACTGGTCTTATCTTGGTACTCGTTGAAGGTTTGATTCTTTGGGTTTAAATCATTAATTTTACTACTCATAACTATTTTATTCGATGGTTATACAATTAGAGCGCAACCGACCGTCCAAAGTTGTTGCGCTCTTTTTTATAGTGTCCAAAAACTATTTTAAGCCCTCTCTAAAAGGCGTTTTATAGTAGTTGGTTGAAACTCTTTTCCTCTACTGGTTTTATATCCGTTGTGATTTAGTTTATTTGCAATTTGGCGTAAGGTAAAGCCCTTTTGATGGTAGAGCGTGCAAAGTTCTTGAGCTTGAACATTTGCTTTCTTTGTCGCTGCTATTTGGCTGTTTGCTGCTCGACCTTTTGCACGTCCTTTGTTTGTGAAGTTGGAAGGCTTACCAAGTTGGATGCCTTTTTTCTTCTTTTCTGCTAAAGCCTGTTTTGTTCGTATGCTTATCAATTCCCGTTCCCTGTCTGCAATTGCCATGAAGAGCGTTAAAGTAAATTTATCTAAATTGGGAATATCACAACTTTGCAAGCGTCCATCCAGTTGGCTATAAATTTCTAAAGCGTGTTCCGTTTTTCTGCTTAGTCGGTCAATCTTAGCAACTACTAATGTATAGCCCTTGGTTTTACATAGATCAACCGCTTTACAAAGTTGAGGTCTATTTTTACAATCCATATACTTACCGCTTCCAACTTCTGTAAATTCTTGAACTATACTTTCTTGGTTGATGAAATGTTGAACGTACGCTTTCTGTGCGTCCATACCTAAACCGCTTTCCCCTTGTGATCTTGTAGATACTCTATAATAAATTACAAATTTCATAGTCTTACTTTTTTAGTGTTACATTCTTAGACTGCCCGTTGTTACAATGTAAAATCAAACAAAATGTAAACATACAACAAACAAACGTTAAACAAATGTAACAAAACTAAATTAAAAACAAAAGTAAGCTTGTATCAATTACGAAAACAAATAGTAATTAAATTGTAATCATATAGACAAAACCGTATTTTTATAATTAGATACTTGGTTTAAACAATAGATTGAAAATGAAAAATGAAATTTATACTGTCTTAGAGTTGGCAGAAAAATTGGGCGTGTCTGATCGCACGATTGCGGACGCTTTGAGAAGTGGAGAAATGAAAGGATACAAGCAGTTTAAAAAATGGTATATAACACATGAACAGTTGCTTGATTTTTTGGCTACAAATCAAGAAGAGAATCAAGAGAACGCCAAGCGTCCAAATGTTAGAATAGATAAATAAAAAAAAACTTTTGTTAAGTCATTACGTAATAACTTAATTACGTAACAATTATACAATATGAGTGATGAAGTGACAAAGCAAGATTTCTATACAGTAGAACAGCTCGCAATAAAATTCAATGTTCAAGATAGAACCATTGCGGACGCTTTGAGAAGTGGAGAAATTAAGGGATATAAGAAATTCCGTAAATGGTATGTTTTACATGAGGACGTTATTGAGTTTTTATTAAAAGAAAATAATTAAGTTATTACGTAATAACTTAATTACGTAATAACTTAATTATATAAAAAAATAGGCTGCTTCAATAAGAAACAGCCTATTCAATATTTTAATTGATAGTAAATGTACTATACTTCTGCATGATAATTTCCGTCTTTGTCTTTCCATAGAGTTACACGTTGTCCAGCATCCACGGCTTTTTTTACACATTTTGCAAAAGCAAACCCTGATAGACCTTTACAAATTTCCTTAGCGGTAGTACCTCCGTTACCTGTACCCTCCCACCAAAAAGCAGCCACACCTTTATAAAGTTTGACCGTTGCAGCTTGGTCTGGAGCAGTTTCTACTGTGATAACATCTTCATCCGTTAAATGCTCTTCTAAGAAGTTTGCAAAATCTTGATCAAAAGAAGCTGCTGCAATTGTTTGTGTTAAGTCTGGTTCGTTTTCTGATTGAGCGTTGCTGTTACAAGCCATCAAAAGGATCATTGAAGACATCAAAAATAATAATTTCATAATAATTGGATTTAGTTAATAATTATTGAAGTGATTTAATATAACTTAAATAAAGATATAGCTTTAAAAGTTCCAATCCAATCGTTAAAATAAATATTAACATTTATTTATTATCTAAATACTCTTTGATAACCTCCTCTAGTAGATCCGAAAACTTAACGCCTTTTTGAATGGCTAGGATTTTTAATTGATCTCTAAGTTGTGGATTTATCATTGTGGTAAGCTTAACCCGTTGTTTACTATTTGGCTCTTGGTTGTTCGAGCTACTCTTCTTAGGTGCTTGTTTTTTACTATTAACTTCATTCGTCAAGTCTTTGGCTTGATCCATTGTGAGCCGTTTGGTTACCTTTGTTATTTTTTTGCGCTTTGCCATTCTATAAGTTTTTAGATAGTTCCTTAATCCACATTTTGAAGTTTCGCTCTTGGCTGTTGGTGGGCTTATCCTTGTATAGACTTTTGATTGTGTCCGCCCCTCTATATGCTGTATAAAATCCTAATCTATTTTGCATAAACTTTAAACCCGTTTCGCTTGCTATTTCTGCCAAGTATTCTGCCAAGTCCGTATCATCTTTGCGGTTCTTAATGTGCATATTTACAAAACCTATAATGTTCAAACTTTGCCCGTGCTTCTGTTGCTTGAGCTGCTCCACCTTGACCACATACTCCAAGTATTTTAAAGTTGCGTCCGTGGCAAAATTTCCAGCTACAAAGGGAATGAATAAAACATCTGTATTCAATAACATTGGGGTTATTTCTTGCTGCTCAAAAGACAAGTTGTTGTCAAGCTTTCCTCCAGTATCTAAGAATACTAAATCATATTCCTGATCCAATTCCTTAATATCTTTATAAAACTCCTCCATCGTACAAGAACGGACTGGATAAGAAAAACTATCCGTGTCCTCTTTATCTAGCTCCCTAAGTTCGTGCAAACTTCCTTGTCTATCTAAATCTAATACAATAACCTTTTTATTAAAAGGGGCTTGAGCCAAGGCAGTTGCAGCCAATAAAGTTGCGGTACTTTTACCAATTCCCCCCTTCATATTTCCGAACATTACTATTTTAGCCATTGTAACCAAGTTTAATGAATCAATACACAAATCTAATAAAAAGCTTCAATAAACAATATTACGTAATTAAGTCATTACGTAATAACTTAATACTAAAGTTACTTTAAACATATCTTGTAAGAGGTTCTGAACAGTTCAACTGTTCTTTTTTTTTATCGTGCAAAACGGTTTTACATTACGTTACTACGTAATTAAGTCATTACGTAATCAAAGAAAGACAAACACTTCTAAAGAGGTAAGAAACAGCTTAACAGTAAATTTAGTTTCCTTGTGTGAGTGACTCAAAAAACCTCGTAAGACTGACCGAAAAAAACACTTTTTATAGTGTGTAAAAACTCCTTATTAGTTATCAATTGTCATCATTTGCCATTACACGAATTTACTTTATTTTAATATGTATATATATAATTACTCTTTTGTATGAAACAGTCACAAGAACCACAAAAATACACTTGCATTTTCTTCTCGTTCCCGTGGTTAAAAACCTTTTGTTTAAAATAGTCCGCTAAATCCGAAAAATATACTTTTTATAGACTCCAAAACGGGCTTTAATTGTTAAGTTTTGTTAAGTTACATTTATACATCAAAGCAGCTAAAACGATGCTTTTTTTTAGTTTCAACGTTAGTATTTTTCACTGTTATTTTTACAAATCGTTAAAGTTCAAAAAGTATAAATACACTCTACTTTATTCTATTATTAGAGTGAAATTCTCTTTTATCTCCAGTAGTCCGAAAAAACCGTTCTATACTGACCGTAAAAACTATTTTATCTATCTTTTTTTATTGTAACTAAAACGGTCTGATTGTAAACAAAAGTTAACCTTTTTCATTCTTTAGTGTGGCTAAAAACAATACTACGTAATTAAGTCATTACGTAATGACTTAATAAAATAAGCCTTTCAATGTAAGGTTTTGTCAGGTTCTTGAGAAAAAAAAGGTAATGTATAGGATTTATCATAAAACAAGCGGTTACCTTGCTGCTCTACAACATGATAACCGCTTGCATATAGTTACATTTTATCATTAAAGTAACTTTAATAGCTTTATCAATCAAACGTCCTTTACATCTACTTTAGTTCAATCTTATAATAATAATTGTATTTTGTATCTTTCCTTAAATATTTAGGTTATTTCTATACTAGAACACAAAGACATGAGAATTACAAAACTCCCTAAAGCATTAAGCCAAGCTCTACGAAAATTCAAGCCCTTACGAAAAGATATAAACGACTTCAAAACAAAGTTGTCTCATTGCTTGAATAGTATCTCTATTGCTGAAGACAACCAAGAGCATGAAGAGAATTTCAAAAACTACATTGCGGAATTTCTCAAGAACTCTTTGTATCAAGATCACCTTATCAATACAAAAGAGCGCATAGATTTAGCCATCTATTCAGGAACGGACGCAAATAGTCATATAAGCGTTTTAATTGAAGTTAAGCGTCCAAGTAATACCAACGAGTTTCTAAGCTCGAAGAACATCAATAAAAAAGCCTTACATGAACTATTGCTTTATTATCTAAAAGAACGAGTAGACAAGCAAAACAATAATATCAAACATTTGATTGCTACCAATGGCTATGAGTGGTACTTGTTCAAAGGCGAGGACTTCTATACTTACTTTTACAAAAATGCTCGACTAAAGAAAGAATATGAAGCCTTTAGAGATGGAGAAAAAGACAGTACGAAGAACGAGCTGTTCTATAATGAAATAGCCACCAAGTACATTGATGAAGTAGGCGAAAATCTAAACTATGTTTACTTTAATACTAAGGATTACGAACCCTATTTAGACCTTGAGAATAAGAAAGATAATAAACTGGTTTCTTTGTACAAAACTTTGTCCTCTACTCACTTATTAAACAAAGCTTTTGGCAATGATAGCAACCAATTAAATAAAGCCTTTTACGGGGAATTATTACACTTGATAGGTTTAGAAGAAGTCAAAGAGAAAGGCAAAAAAGTAATTCAACGCTTACCCAAAGGGAAACGAGAATACGGCTCTTTGTTAGAGTCTGCTATTTTTACGCTCGATGATAGAGACTATCTTCAAAATGTACCTAATCTAAGAACTTACGGCACGACCAAAGAAGAGCAGCTCTTCAATGTTGGTTTAGAGCTTTGCTTGACTTGGATTAATAGAGTTCTATTTCTAAAGCTCCTAGAATCGCAGCTCTTAGGCTACCACGATAATAATAAAAACTATCGTTTCTTGAACCAAGAGTTTATCCAAGGCTTTGACGATTTAGAAGCCTTGTTCTTTTCTGCTTTGGCTAAGAAACAAAGTGATCGAAACGAACGACACCAAGATAAATATCAATACGTTCCTTATCTGAATAGCTCACTTTTTGAGCCGAGCGATTTGGAAAAAACAGCGATGCAATTATCTAACGTCAAGGATGAAAAAATAAAGCTGCATGATAAAACGGTTCTGAAGGATGGAAACAACAAACGACTGAAGGGCGAAAAGAATACATTAAGTTATTTATTTGACTTCTTAGAAGC